>SKED01000217.1_pt1 | contig 70424 bp, 67 predicted proteins | sample 4826651 | NCBI WGS metagenome assembly SKED01 (sample SAMN11008818, study PRJNA524170) | human gut metagenome | biome: Human fecal sample; material: Feces; isolation source: fecal sample from pouch patient p19 | host: Homo sapiens | place: Israel: Tel-Aviv | collected 2016-06-28 | reverse complement strand
AATTGTTTGTGTAAAGCAGGTTCCTGATACCTCCGGCAAAGTCGCCGTCAAGGCAGACGGTACTCTGGATCGTGCCTCTATGGCCACCATCACCAACCCCGATGACCTGAACGCTCTGGAGGCTGCTCTGAAGCTCAAGGACGCTACAGGCTGTGAAGTCGTTGTCATCACCATGGGTCCTCCTCCGGCCGAGGGAATGCTGCGTGAGCTGCTGGCCCGCGGCGCGGACAAGGCTGTTCTGGTCTCCGGCCGTGAGTTCGGCGGTTCCGATACCTTTGCAACCAGCCAGATCCTGGCTGCTGCTGTCAATAAGATCGGTGTTGGCCCCGAGGACGTTGTGTTCTGCGGCCGTCAGGCAATCGATGGCGACACCGCACAGGTCGGCCCCCAGATCGCTGAAAAGCTGCATCTGCCCCAGGTTACCTATGTGGCCGACATCCAGAAGGATGGCAACACCCTGACCGTGAAGCGTATGCTGGAAGACGGTTACATGATGGTCAAGGTGCAGACTCCCTGCCTGCTGACCTGCATCAAGGAGCTGAACCAGCCCCGTTACATGAGCGTCAATGGCATCTTCACCTGCTACGACAAGCCCATGGAAGTGTTCGATTACAACGCTCTGAAGGATGATCCGCTGATCGAGGTCGATACCATCGGTCTGAAGGGTTCTCCGACGAACGTCTTTAAGTCCTTCACTCCTCCGCAGAAGGGCGCAGGCACCATGCTGACTGGCGACGACACCGCCGCACAGCTGGCAGGTATCCTGGCCAAGAAGCACCTGATCTGATGAAAGGAGCATAGGATTACAATGGCTGATTTTAACGAGTACAAGGGCGTTTGGGTCTTTTGTGAGCAGCGCCAGGGCAAACTGATGCCCACCGATTTCGAGCTGGTCAGCGAGGCCCGCAAGCTGGCTGATGAGCTGAACTGCGAAGTCACCGGCCTGCTGCTGGGCGATAACGTGGACGGCATTGCCAAGGAACTGGGCGGCTATGGCGCTGATAAGGTCATGGTCTGCGACAGCCCCCTGCTGAAGGATTACACCACGGACGCATACGCCAAGGTCGTCTGCGACATGGTCAACGAGTACAAGCCCGAGGTCCTGCTGATCGGTGCCACCAACATTGGCCGCGATCTGGGCCCCCGCTGCGCAGCCCGCCTGCACACCGGCCTGACCGCTGATGCTACCCACCTGGATATCGACACTGCAAAGTACATCGACTTCCTGAAGGAGAGCTCCACCATCGACCTGTCCAAGCAGAAGTTCGATATGGAAGACCGCAACCTGAAGATGACCCGTCCCGCATTCGGCGGCCATCTGATGGCTACCATCATCTGCCCCCGCTTCCGTCCTCAGATGTCCACCGTGCGCCCCGGCGTTATGAAGAAGGCTCCCTTCGATCAGGCCAAGGCAGATGCCTGCCAGATCGTGAAGCCCGCTTTCGAGCTGTCCGCTGCCGACATCAAGACCGAGGTCCTGAGCGTCGAGAAGGCTGCTGAGAAGCTGGTCGATCTGATCGGTGCCGATGTCATCGTCTCCGTTGGCCGCGGCATCAGCAAGGATGTCAACAAGGGCATCGAGCTGGCTGAGCAGCTGGCTGCTGCACTGGGCGGCGGCGTTGTGGGTGCTTCCCGTGCCGTTACCGATGCAGGCTGGATGACCGCTGACCATCAGGTCGGTCAGACCGGTAAGACAGTCCACCCCAAGATCTATGTTGCTCTGGGTATTTCCGGTGCCATCCAGCACACCGCTGGTATGCAGGATTCTGAGTGCATCATCGCTGTCAACAAGAACGAGAGCGCACCCATCTTCGGTGTTGCTGACTACGGCATTGTGGGCGATCTGTTCAAGGTCGTTCCCGAGCTGATCAAGCAGATCGAGGCTGCCAAGGCTGCTGAATAAGCACCTGATTTTCCCTGAACCCTGATTGTGATAAGGCCGCCGCGCAGTGGAAACGCTGTGCGGCGGCTTTTTGCGTCTCCGGAAAGTAGCTCCGTTCTATCCTGCCTGTTCCCAGAATAAAATGACACCAAGAGCGGACAGGAAAGGAGCGCGTACCATGGAGTTGAAGATCTTTCGGGATGCCCTGCCGGCGGCGGGGACAAACTGTACCCTCAAGGCAGAGCTGCCGCTGGAAACAGAGATCCTGATCTCTGATTATCTGCCACCGGTGTTCAAACTGGTCAAGTGCTTTGTCAGGCCGGTGGTGCTGCAAAAGCGGCTGCAGCCCGGCAAGCTGCAATTGGAGGGATATCTGCGCTGTGTGGTCTATTATCAGGGGGAAGAGGGGGCGGGTCTGTGCCAGACCGAGCAGAAGCTCCCTTTTACCAAGCTGCTGGATCTGCCGGAGTTCGTCTTTACGGCATGGGCCGTGCAGGTGGAGGGACAGACCGAATATCTGAACTGCCGCACCGTCAACCCACGCCGCATCGAGGTGCGGGGGGCGTATGGGCTGGTGGTATCGGTGCATACGCAGGTCAAAACCGATGTCATCACGGCCCTTTCGGATGGCGGGGTAGAGCAGAAACTGGTCACCCTTTCCGGGGTGCGGCGCGCCGCTGTGCTGGAAAAGCTGGTCACGGTCGAGGGCGAGATCCGCTTTCCCACGCCGCCCGCCGCCGTTTTGGACCTCAGCGGCAATGCCTCTGTCGGAGACCTCAAACTCCTGAACGGGAAAGCCGTAACCAAGGGCGTGCTGGTCGTTTCCTGTGCCTGGCGTGCCGAGGGCGACCCGGCACTGCAAGGCCAGAGCGTGAACCTGAACTTCAATCAGGTGCTGGATGTGGACGGCCTGAGCGAGGACTGCCGCTGCCTCTGCGTGGCCGAGCCGGTGGGCTTTACGCTCACGGAGGGAGAAGGGGAGGAACCCAGCCGCCTGACCGCCAACCTGATGCTGCGCCTGCGGGCATGGAGGCCCTACCAGCTGCAGTGCGTGGCGGATGCCTTCTCCACGAAATTTGAGACAGAACAGACCCCGCAGACGGTACAGACGGAATCGCTGGCCTGCACCCTGGACGAGACCGTGACCCTGACCGGCTCCGGCCCCCTGCCGGACGCTGGGGCTAAAATTCTGGCCTGCTTTGCCTCCTTTGGCCCGGCCCTGCTGGCATACAGGGAAAACAACTGGGATCTGACCAGCCGGGTGACTGTGACTGCCTTTGGGGAGAACAGCCTTTCAGAGCTGGAAAGCTATGAAAAGGTGTTGGAGCTTGCCCTGCCGCTGGGGCGGGAGCTGCCCTCGGACGCGGAGCTGATCCCGGAGTGCTGGCTCCGTGCCGAGGACCTGCGCTGTGTCTGCGCAAACGGCACACTGGAGGTCAACCTTTCCGTCAAGGCAGAAGGAGCCATCCTACAGCGGAGCGGAAACACCTGTGTGGGCTCCATCACGCTGGGAGAGCCGTTGACCCCGGCAGACCCGGAGATCAGCCTGCGCATCTATTATGCACAGGCGGGGGAGGAGCTGTTTGCCATCGCCAGGCGGTTCCATGTCTCCCCGGCCCAGATGCTTGCCGCCAACGACCTTGCAGAGGGCACCACGGCCATTGATGCGCCTCAGAGGCTTCTGGTGCCGGGAGCAGGGGGCTGATCCATCTGATTTTGTGCTTCACAGAAGAACAATTTAAGGTTAAAGTATGACTTATGAACTAAAAATGAACAAAAAACATCCCGGACCTCTCCCAATTTGAGAAAGGCTCTGCTATAATAATTTTTGTCGTGTAAAAAAGCCTTTTAGATAAAGGAGAAGTTATGATCAAAAATATCGAGTTGGAGAAGGGCGCATACCAGTTTGATGCCAAGATGCCCCTTCGCCAGGCCATCCCGCTGGGCCTGCAGCATGTATTTGCCATGTTCGTGGGCAACCTGACCCCGCTTCTTATCATCACCAGTGCCTGCGGCCTTGCAGGCGGTGAGTTTGCTGACCTGCAGGTCAGCCTGCTGCAGAACGCCATGTTCGTGGCCGGTGTGGTCACGCTGGTGCAGCTGTTCTCCATCGGCCCTGTGGGCGGTCAGGTTCCCATTATCATGGGTACCAGCTCCGGCTTCCTGGGCGTGTTCAACAGTGTGGCTGCTTCCATGGGCGGCGGTGTGCTGGCCTACGGTGCCATCATGGGCGCTTCCATTCTGGGCGGCCTGTTCGAGACTGTGCTGGGCTTCTTCCTCAAGCCCCTGCGCAAGTTCTTCCCCACGGTGGTCACCGGCACGGTGGTGCTGTCCATCGGTCTGTCCCTGATCTCCGTGGGTGTCAACTCCTTTGGCGGCGGCAACGCAGCCAAGGACTTTGGTTCCGCGGAAAACCTGCTGCTGGCCGTGTTCGTGCTGGTGGTGATCCTGTTCTTCAAGCATTGGACCACGGGCTTCCTGAGTTCTTCCTCCATCCTCATCGGCATTGTGGCGGGCTATCTGGCAGCCTTTATCATGGGCTTTGTCCTGCCCACCACCGGTGTCACTGCCGAGGGTGTGGAGTTCACCAAGGCATGGGTGCTGAACTGGAGCAAGGTGGCACAGGCCGACTGGTTTGCCATCCCCAAGCTGGTTCCCGTCAAGATCGTTTTTGATATGCGCGCCATCCTGCCCGTGCTGATCATGTTCATCGTCACCGCTGTGGAGACCGTGGGCGATATCTCCGGCGTGATGGAGGGCGGCATGAGCCGTGAGGCCACTGATAAGGAGCTGTCCGGCGGTGTTATCTGCGACGGCCTGGGCTCTTCCTTTGCCGCCTGCTTCGGCGTTCTGCCCAACACCTCCTTCAGCCAGAACGTGGGTCTGGTTTCCATGACCAAGGTCGTCAACCGCGGTGCACTGGCTACCGGTGCCATCTTCCTGATCCTCTGCGGCCTGATCCCCAAGCTGGGCGCACTGGTCTCCATCATGCCGCAGGCCGTTCTGGGCGGTGCTGCCGTGATGATGTTCTCTTCCATCGTGGTGTCCGGCATCCAGCTCATTACCAAGGAAAAGATGACCCCGCGCACCCTGACCATCGTTTCCGTTGCACTGGGCGTGGGTTACGGCATGGGTGCCAATGCCAGCATCCTGGCACACACCCCCCAGTTCTTCCAGCTGATCTGCGGCGAGAGCGGCATCGTGCCCGCAGCCTTTGTGGCCATTGTGCTGAATGTGCTGCTGCCCAAGGACGATAAGGCCGAATAAACCTCTCAGTTACCTTCGGTGACAGCTCCCCTGACAGGGGAGCCAAGAAGTGCCCTTGCCTCTCCTGTCAGGGGACGCACCATTGCGCTGCAATGGCGGAGAGCTCCTCCAGAGCTTCCGGCGTATCTGCATCCAGCAGTTCTTCCCGCCGCTGGGCGTAAACGATCTGTACCTGCTCAGGGTGAGCCTTGAGCACAACACTGCCGCCCTTGCCCTCGGGCAGGGTGCGCAGAGCGGGAAAATATCCGCATCCAAACAGAACGGGACTTCCGACAACGGTGTCCGGGCCATGTGTGGCCCGGGCTCCCAGCCGGAAGATCGCCCGCTCTGTTTCTTTTTGTGTCTGGGCAAAAGCAGTGATCAGCGCTTCCAGCGTCTCCCGCTGCAGCAGGGGCTGATCTCCGGGCAGGAAGATGCAGCCTGCAAGACCGGGGCATTGCTCCAGCAGAGCCTCCAGCCCCAGCCGAACAGTGTCGTTCCGGCCCGGCAGGCTGTGGAGCAGGCAGGGAACGGCCTGTGCGTCACACAGGGCCTTGACCTCGGCAGAGCGGGTCACGACCACCCGGGCGGCAAGGGCGGGGGTGGCGGTGACCTCCAGCGCCCGGCAGAGCAGGGGGCGGCCCCCGAAATCGGCCAGCAGCTTGTTGGAGCCGAACCGCCGGGCCAGCCCCGATGCCATGATGACGCATCCCACCGGAGGGCGGGCGTTTTTTCTGCACAACTCTGCCATAAAATCGTTCCTCCTGAATCTGCCGGATCTGCGGCAGTCTTTTCAGTGGCATTATAAGGGATTTTGTGATAAAATAAAAGTAGCAATCGAAAAAAGAGAGGTACTGCGTATGATGACGATCCGGGAATACAAACGGGCCGAAAGCCTCGAGGAAGCCTGGCAGCTCAACCAGAAGCGAAACAATCGGGTCATCGGCGGCATGATCTGGCTCAAGATGGAGAACATCAATGTCGGCACCGCCATCGACCTGTCGGGCCTTGGGCTGGACAAAATTGAGGAAACGGCCGAGGGCTTTTCCATCGGGGCCATGGTGCCCCTGCGGCAGATCGAGCTCCACGAGGGGCTCAATGCCTACACGGACGGCGCTGTGCGGGAATCTGTGCGCCACATTGTGGGTGTGCAGCTGCGCAACCTTGCCACCGTGGGCGGCAGCATTTACAGCCGTTTTGGCTTTTCCGATGTTCTGACCATGTTCCTGGCCCTGAACGCTTCGGTGGAGCTCTACAAGGGCGGCATCGTGCCGCTTTCGGAGTATGCTCAGCGCCCGTACGACAGGGATATCCTGGTGCGGGTCATCGTGCCGAAGGAGCAGGCAGCATTCTGCTATCAGTCGGTGCGCAACAGCCAGACGGATTTTCCTGTGCTGACCTGTGCCGCCGCGAAAACGGCCGGGGGCTTCCGGTTTGCCATTGGTGCCCGGCCCGGCAAGGCAGTGCTGTATACCCTGCAGCCCAATGCTGCCGAAACGCCGGAGCTGACCGCCGCCCGCTTTGCCGCTGAGGTGCGGGCAAACATCCGGACGGAGAGCAACATGCGCGGCAGTGCGGAATACCGCAATCATCTGGCCGGGGTGCTGGTCAAGCGCGCTGTGCTGAAATTGGAAGGGAACAGGTGAGACAAGATGCAGGTGAATATTATTCTGAACGGAACCAAAGTCACGGCAGAGGCCGCACCGGACACCCTGCTCATCGATTTTGTCCGCGCACACGGCTGTTACAGTGTCAAGCGCGGCTGTGAGACCTCCAACTGCGGCCTGTGCACCGTCTTTCTGGACGATGTGCCGGTGCTGTCCTGCTCTGTGCTGGCAGCCCGTGCCGACGGCCACAGGGTGACCACGCTGGAGGGCCTGCAGGAGGAGGCTGCTGAGTTCGGTGCTTTTATCGCCGATCAGGGTGCGGAGCAGTGCGGCTTCTGCAACCCGGGCTTTATTATGAACGCCCTCGCCCTCTTCCGGGAAAAGGAATACCCCACTGAGGAGGAGATCAAGGAATATCTTGCGGGCAACCTCTGCCGCTGCTCCGGCTACGAGGGTCAGCTGCGGGGCATCCAGAATTTCCTCGCCTGGAAAAAAGCAAAACAGGAGGGTGCCGAATGAAAAACGTCAACAAAGCATTCCGCAAAAAGGATGCCATGCAGCTTGTGACCGGCAAGCCCGTTTACATGGATGATCTGGCCCCGGCAGACTGCCTGATCGTCAAGCTGTACCGTTCGCCCCATGCCAACGCCATGGTGGAGCGCATCGACACGTCCGTGGCCAAAAAGGTGCCCGGCATCGAGGCCATCTTCACCTGGGAGGATGTGGATCAGAACGCCCGCCGCTACACGCAGGCCGGCCAGACCTACCCCGAAGCCAGCCCCTATGATCGCCTGGTCATTGACCGCCACGTCCGCTTTGTGGGGGACGTGGTGGCCATTGTGGTGGGCAAGGATGAGAAGTGTGTCGAGAAGGCCATGAAGCTCATCAAGGTGGAGTATCAGGTGCTGGAGCCGGTGCTGGATTTCCACACTGCGAAGGATAACCCCATCCTTGTCCACCCGGAGGACAACTGGGAGAGCCTGAGTCCCGTGGGTGCCGACAACAAGCGCAACCTCTGTGCCCACGATGCGTGCGGCGACGGCGACATCGATGCCGTGCTGGCAAAGTGCGATGTTGTCATCGACCGTGTTTACCACACCAAGGCCTGCCAGCAGGCTATGATGGAGACCTTCCGCACCTGCTGCTGGATGGACCTGTACGGACGGCTGAACATCCTCAGCTCGACCCAGATCGTGTTCCATACCCGCCGCAATGTGGCAAACGCCCTGCACATCCCCAAATCCATGATCCGCGTCATCAAACCCCGCATCGGCGGCGGCTTTGGTGCCAAGCAGACGGCGGTCTCGGCCATCTATCCGGCCTTTGTTACCTGGAAGACAAAGAAGCCCTGCAAGCTGATCTTCACCCGCGAAGAGAGCCAGACCGCATCCTCGCCCCGCCACGAGATGGAGATGCACGTCCGTCTGGGTGCCACCAAGGACGGCATCGTGAAGGGCATCGACCTCTACACCCTGTCCAACACCGGTGCCTACGGTGAGCACGGCCCCACAACGGTGGGCCTTTCCGGTCACAAGTCCATCCCGCTGTACGGCAAGGCCGAAGCCTTCCGTTTTGTCAGCGACGTGGTCTACACCAACCACATGTCTGCCGGCGCGTACCGCGGCTATGGTGCGACCCAGGGCCTGTTTGCGGTGGAATCTGCCGTCAACGAGCTGGCTGCCAGGCTCCACATGGACCCCTTCAAGATCCGTGAAATGAACATCGTCAAAGAGGGCGATGTGATGCCCGCCTATTACGGCGCTGTGAACACCAGCTGCGCGCTGGACCGCTGCCTGAAAAAAGTCCACGAGATGATCGACTGGGACAACAAGTACCCTGTGCGCGACCTTGGCAATGGCAAGGTGCGCGCCGTGGGCATGGGCATGGCCATGCAGGGCTCCGGCATTTCCGGCATGGACGTGGGCAGTGCCACCCTCAAGGTAAACGATGACGGATTCTATTCTCTCATCATCGGCGCGGCCGATATGGGTACCGGCTGTGACACCACGCTGGCTCAGATCGCCGCCGAGGTGCTGGACTGTGACTTGGACAATATCGCCGTCTTTGGCGCGGATACCGACACCTCGCCCTATGACTCTGGCTCCTACGCTTCCTCTACCACCTATGTCACTGGCAAGGCAGTGGAGAAGTGTGCCCTCCGGCTGCGCGGCCAAATCTGCAAGCTGGGCGCGGAGCTGCTTCAGACGACCGAAGCTGCCGTGGATTTTGACGGCAAGTTCGTCTCCCTGAACGCAGACCCGGAGAAGAGGGTCTCTCTCTCTGAGGTGGCTTTCGCCTCCCAGTTCGGCCACATGGTGCCGCTGGAGATCACCGAGACCCACACCTCGCCCCTTTCGCCCCCGCCCTACATGGTCGGTGCAGCTGAAATTGAGCTGGACAAGGAGACCGGTGAAGTCAAGGTGGTGGATTATGCCGCCTGCGTGGACTGCGGCACCCCCATCAACCCCAACCTGACCCGTGTGCAGACTGAGGGCGGCATCCTGCAGGGCATCGGCATGGCCCTGACCGAGAACATCACCTACGATGCCAAGGGCTGGCCGATGGAAAATTCCTTTATGCAGTATAAGATCCCCGCCCGTGTGGACATCGGCCACATCCGGGTGGAGTTTGAGAGCAGCTACGAGCCAAACGGCCCGTTTGGTGCAAAATCCATCGGTGAGGTGGTCATCAACACCCCGCTGCCCGCCATCGCGGATGCCATCTACAATGCCATCGGCACCCGCTTCTATGAGCTGCCCATCACCCCGGAGCAGGTCGCCATGGCGGTGGAAGAAAACCGCTGATGCTTTCTGAAACACAGTTTCCGTTTCTGGCTGAAAAGGGCCATGTGGTCTCGCTGGTGGGCGGCGGCGGAAAAACCACCCTGCTCTATGCCTTTGCCCGGCATTGTGCCGCCAAAGGCTGGCGGGTGCTGGTGAGCACCACCACCCACATCCGGCAGCCGGGGGAGAATTATGCCGCAGATGAAGCCGCTCTTGCGTCCCTCTGGGCGGCAGGGCAATATGCCGTGACCGGTGTCCCGGCAGAGCAGGGCAAGCTGACCGCCCTGCCGCCGGAGCAGCTGACCCGCTGGATGGCACAGGCGGATATGGTTCTTCTGGAAGCGGACGGTGCAAAACGGATGCCCTGCAAAGTTCCGGCGGCCCATGAACCGGTGCTGCTGACGGAAAGCGATATCGTGCTGGCCGTGGCAGGGTTGTCCGCGCTGGGCAGACCTCTGCGGGAGGTCTGCTTCCGGCTGGATCAGGCCTGCGCCCTGCTGGGCGCTGCCCCCGAAACGCTTCTGATCCCGGAGCTGCTGGCAAGGCTGCTGGCCAGTGAGCAGGGAGGACGAAAACAGGTGGGGAACTGCCGTTTTTCTGTGGTGCTCAATCAGGCGGATGACCCCGCCCGCATTGCTGCCGGGGAACAGACCCTCGCGCTCCTGCACAAAAAATATGAGGTGCAGGGCGTGTTGACTTATTTTGATGAAAGGGAGCGTGCATGAAATGGCAGGACAAGGTCCCATTGTCTTCTGCACCGGCGGCGGATGCACCGCCAAGCTGGGTGCCGGGGTACTGAGCCGCATTCTGGAAAAGCTGCCCCGGGGCGAAAAAGACCCCGACCTTCTGGTTGGCTACGACAGCCGGGACGATGCTGCCGTCTACCGCATCACCGAGGACATTGCCCTGGTGCAGACGGTGGATTTCTTCCCACCGATGGTCGATGACCCCTATACCTTCGGGCAGATTGCCGCGGCCAATGCCCTGAGCGATGTCTACGCCATGGGCGGTGAGGTCAAAACGGCACTGAATCTCGTCTGCTTCCCCGAGAGCATGGATCTGAACGTGCTGGGGGAGATCCTGCGCGGCGGTGCCGAAAAGGTGGCCGAAGCCGGGGGGACGCTGGCGGGTGGGCACTCCATTGCCGATACCGGCGTGAAGTACGGCCTGTCGGTGACCGGTCTGGTAGACCCGCACCGCCTGACGGCCAACGATACCGGCCGCCCGGGCGACAAGCTTCTTCTGACCAAGGCGCTTGGCGTGGGGCTGATCTGCACCGCCAACCGGGTGGGAGAAGCCGCTCCGGAACAGATGGAAGCAGTAGTCCGTTCCATGACCACCCTGAACAAAACGGCGGCAGAGATCGCACGCAGGTACGAGGTGCACGCCGCCACGGATGTGACCGGGTTCAGCTTCCTGGGCCATCTGCACGAGATGATGGGGGAGAAGCTCTCCTGCGTCATTGATGCCCATGCGGTGCCGGTGCTGCCCGGTGCGTGGGAGGCCGCAGATGCCTGTCTGTACACCGCCGCCGGCCAGCGCAACCGCAATCACACCGGGCCCTTTGTCCGGTTTGAGAAAGTGTCTTTCCCGATGGAAGAGATCCTGTTTGATCCCCAGACCTCCGGCGGCCTGCTGTTTGCCGTGGCCCCGCAGGATGCCGCTGCCCTGGAAGCAGCGCTGCAGGCGGCGGGTCTGCCCGCAAAGGTCGTGGGCACCATTGGGGAAAAGCAGACACCGGAGATCACAGTAACATACGAATGAGGGAGGAACAACCGATGATCAAGATCGATGCCCGTGGAGATGCCTGTCCGCTGCCCGTGGTCAAGGCCAAAAAGGCCATTGCAGAGCTGCACGGCCCCGGCGAGGTGGAAGTGCTTGTGGACAATGAGATCGCTGTCCAGAACCTGACCAAGATGGCCCAGCAGAAGGGCTATCTGTCCAGCTCTGAAAAGCTGGCCGAGCAGGAATACCGTGTCCGCTTTACCATCAAGGATACGCCTGCTGCGGAAACCGCTGTGCCGGGCGAAGAGAAACAGCAGGCAGAAGCGGAAACCTGCATCCCGGATGCCCGCACCGATACAGTGGTGGTCATCGCGTCCGACAAGATGGGGGAGGGGGCCGAGGAGCTGGGCAAGACCCTGCTCAAGGCCTTCGTGTTTTCCCTGACCCAGCAGGACAAGCTGCCCAAGACGATCCTCTTCTATAACGGCGGCGCATCCCTGACCTGTGAGGGTTCGCCCATGCTGGAAGACCTGAAGGCACTGGAAGCCGAGGGTGTGGAGATCCTGACCTGCGGCACCTGCCTGAACTTCTACGGCATAACGGAGAAGCTGGCCGTGGGCGGCGTGACCAATATGTATGTCATCGCTGAAAAGATGCTGAACGCCGGGAACGTGGTCAAGCCGTGATTTACCTTGATAACGCCGCAACCACCTTGTACAAGCCCCCGGAGGTGGGGCAGGCGATGCTGGATGCTTTGCAGACAGCGGGCAACCCGGGCCGCGGAGCCCATGCGCCCACCCTGCACGCCTCCCGCATCGTCTACGAGACCCGGGAAGCGCTGGCCCGGCTTTTCCACGCCGAAGGCCCGGCCTGCATCGCCTTTGCATCCAATGCGACCCAGGCGCTGAACACGGCCATCAACGGCCTCTTTGGCCCGGGGGATCATGTCATCACCACGGTCTGTGAGCACAATTCCGTCCTGCGGCCCCTCTACCGCCTCCAAAGGAAAGGGGTTGAGGTGAGCTTTGTGGATGTGGACGCAAACGGTGTGCTCTGCTATGCGCAGTTTGAGCAGCTGCTCCGTCCCAACACCAGGGGAGTGGTTGTGACCGGTGCTTCCAATGTCACCGGCAACCGCACGGACCTGGCGTTCGTGTCCGCTTTTGCAAAAAAGCACGGCCTGTTGTTTCTCGTGGATGCCGCCCAGACAGCGGGTGCCATGTTGGTGGATGTGCAGGCGCTGGGGATCGATGTGCTCTGCTTTACCGGGCACAAAGCGCTGCTGGGCCCGCAGGGCACTGGCGGGCTGTATGTCCGGCCCGGGCTGCAGGTTGCCCCCCTTGTGGTGGGCGGCAGCGGAGTCCACAGCTTTGATGAACGCCACCCTACCGAAATGCCCACTGCTCTGGAAGCCGGAACGCTGAATGTGCCGGGAATCGCCGGGCTGGGGGCCGGGGTGCGCTGGCTCCTGACGCAGGGCGTGGAAACGCTGGAAGCAAAAGAAAACGCGCTTGCACGCCTGTTTTATGAAACTGTCCGGGAAATTCCCGGTGTGCGGATCTATGGTGACTTCACTGCGCCGCGTGCGCCCATCGTCTCACTGAACCTGACGGGCGAGGATTCCGCCCGGGTGGCGGATGCGCTCTGGGAAGAGTACGGCATCTGTGTGCGGGCCGGTGCGCACTGTGCTCCGCTGATGCACAGGGCGCTGGGCACCGTGGAGCAGGGCGTGGTGCGGTTCAGCTTCTCCCACACCAACACCCGGCAGGAGGCGCTTGCCGCTGCCCGTGCGGTGCGCAGCCTGGCGGAGGAATAAATAATGCGTGCAAAGAGACCCTATATCGTGTTATCCTTCCGCACCACAGTGGAAGCGATGGCATGGGAAAAACACTGCGAAGCGGAACACATCCCCGGGCGGCTCATTCCGCTGCCCCGGGAACTCTCTGCCGGGTGCGGCCTTGCGTGGCGGATGCCGCCCGAGGACTGGCAGCTGTGGCAGAGCCGCATCGACCCCGCCGCCTATGATGCCGCAGCGGTGGTAGAACAATAACAAATAAAGGAGAATTGGATGGGAAACCGTTCTTTTTTCAATGCACTCCATGACCGGGAGGGGGATTTTCTGCTGGCCACGGTGCTGGAAGGCCCGGCGCAGGGGGAACGTGTCCTACTGCGGAACACAGCACCGGTCTGGCCGGAGGAACTGCCTGCGTTCTGGGGGAAGCATCTGCCTACCTTGGCCGCTGTGACCTCCAGTGGAATTCTGAAATCAGCCGGACAGCGCATCTTTGTGGAGCGCTTTGGCGCAGCCCCGCAGCTTGTGGTCTGCGGCGGCGGCCATGTGGGCGCGTCGGTGGTGCGGCTGGCAAAGCTGCTGGGCCTGCCGGTCACAGCGCTGGAGGACCGCCCCGAGTTTGCGGAGGAGCTGCGTCAGGCCGGGGCCGATGCTGTGCTCTGCCTGCCCTTTGCAGAGGGTCTTGCGCAGATCCCCGGCGGGCAGGAGACATACTTTGTGGTCGTGACCCGTGCCCACAGCTGTGATATTGCCTGCCTGCGTTCTATTCTGCAAAAGCCCGCCGCCTATGTGGGCATGATGGGCAGCCGGAAGCGCGCGGCTCTGGTGCACACACAACTGGCCGAGCTGGGGCTGCCGCAAGAGCGCATTGATGCCCTGCACGCGCCCATTGGGCTTTCCATTGGCGCAAAAACCGCACAGGAGATCGCACTTTCTATTCTTGCGGAGATCGTCTCCGTTAAAAACAGCCGCCAGCAGACCGAGGGCTTTTCCCCGGCGCTGCTGGCCGCGCTGGAACAGCAGACCGCCCCGGCGGTGCTGGCGACCATCGTAAGCCGCCATGGCTCTACGCCACGGGAGGAAGGTTCCAAGATGTTGGTCCTGCCCGATGGCTCTGCCGTGGGCAGCGTGGGCGGCGGCATCATGGAGTACCGCACCCAGCAGCTGGCGCGGGAATTGCTGGAGCCGGGGGCTGCCCCGTGCAGGCTGGCCGCCTTTACCACAGAGGGGGCCAGCGATGCCGCGGCCATTGCAGCCTGCGGCGGCTCCATGGAAGTCTTTTTGCAGCGTCTGGAACCGGAGGAATGAGCCATGAAGCGTGATGACCTGATCGTTGTCCGGGGTGGGGGAGACCTTGCCACCGGTGTTGTGCATCGGCTCTGGTCGGCGGGGCTGCGGGTGCTGGTGCTGGAGACGGCCCATCCCGCCGCCATCCGTCGGCAGGTATCTCTCTGTGAGGCTGTTTACGAAGGCGAGACCGCTGTGGAAGGAATGCGGGGCATCCGGGTGGAGACGCTGGCGGATGCCGATGCCGTCTGGGCACAGAACGCAGTGCCGATTCTGATAGATCCCACAGGTGCGTGTCTGCCGCAGGCAAGGCCTGCTGTTCTGGTGGATGCCATCATCGCAAAGAAAAATCTGGGCACCACCCGGGAGATGGCTCCGCTGACCATTGCCCTTGGCCCCGGCTTTGCGGCAGGGCAGGATGTGGACGTGGTGGTGGAGACCAAGCGCGGCCACAAGCTGGGCCGCATCATCCGGGAAGGGTCTGCTGCACCAAACTCCGGCGTGCCGGGCATCATCGGCGGCTATGGTGCCGAGCGTGTGCTTCATGCACAGGCCGCGGGTATCTTCCGCAACCTGCATTCTATCGCTGATTTTGTGGAGGCGGGCGAGGCTGTGGCCGAGATCGAAACGCCGGACGGTCAGCGTCTGCCGGTGGTCACACAGATCTCCGGCATCCTGCGGGGTCTGCTGCGGGATGGCTACCCGGTGACCAAAGGGTTCAAGGTGGCTGATGTGGACCCTCGCCGTGCGGAGCTGGAAAACTGCTTCCTCATCTCGGATAAGGCCCGCTGCATTGCGGGCAGTGTGCTGGAATTGATCGCCGCAGCGTGCTGGAACTAAAAGAAACGGGACTGTTTTTGCAACAGCCCCGTTTCTTTGTTACTCTGTCAGTTTTGTGATGAGCATCTGATAGATCTCGTTGCCCTTGAGGATGAACTGCTTCTTGACCAGATCGGCACTCAGCCGGTCAGGCGTGCCGATGTCCAGACAAAACAGCTCCTGATCCAGTGCCTTGATGGTGCAGCGGATGGAGCAGTGGCCGTCCGGCTTTTCGGTGATACGGGCGCTGTACTCGGCCTCTTTGCGGGCCCAGGTCTGGCTGCGCAGAACCGCCGCCACCGCGCGCTCCCGCACACTGCGGGGCAGGTCATAGGCAAGCTCCTGCGCGACCTTGCGTCCTTTTTCGGTGATGGAATAGCGGTCTTCCTTCAGCGTGACCAGCTGCTGGCGGGTGATATCATCCAGACAGGAGCCGATCTCAAAATAGTTGACCAGCTGTTCTTCCATCAGCGCGTTCTCGATCTCCGTCCGGGTGATCGGCCCGGCATTCTTTACCAGATAACACAACAGCAACCGGATCTCCGTGCTGTCGGTCAGCCCGCCGGGACGAACACCGGCGGTAAAAGCATCGTTGGCGGCCATCGTTCTGCACATCCCCCTGTTATTTCAAATTGCTGCCCGGCACTGCCTCGGGGCAGGCCGTAAAGAATCACTTTCTTATAGTATAAAGGGTTTCAGACCGGATTGCAAGCTGCAACCGCAAAATCTGTCTCAATGCGCTTGCGGCTTTCAGGGGTGGAATACAGCCAGTGGTCGATATGCCCCTCGGTGATGAAATAGCGCAGGTCGAACCGGTGGCTTTGGCCCAGGCTGTGGTTGACGATGACCAGCTTGATCTTCATTTTATCGGGCAGGATGTTTTTGATGTAGACGCTCACCGCCTGCCCGGGGTGCAGGTCGGGGCAGGATTCGGCAAGGCCGGCCAGATTGGGGGCGATCTCCACAAAGGTGCCGTATTCCTCCACGCTCCGCACAATGCCCACCACGGTCTCGCCCACGGTGAACCCGGCGGCGTTCTCCTCCCAGGTGCCCAGCAGCTCACGGATGGTCAGCACGAATCGCCCCTGCACATCCCGGCTTTTGATGGCGCACAGGATCTGCTGGCCCACACTCACCCGGTCGGCAGGGGAGGAGATGCGGCTGACCGACATGCAGTCGATGGGCAGCAGGGCGCTGATGCCGCACCCAACGTCACAAAAGGCACCAAACGGCTCGATGTGGGTCACAGTGCAGGGCAGGATGTCCCCGGGCTGTAAGGTGTCCAGATACTCTGCCTTGCACATCCGCTGTGCCTCAGCCCGGGAAAGCAGGTAGCAGGGCTGGCCGTTTTCCCCGGTCTCCATCCCTTCGATCACAAAGCAGGTGGGGCGGCCCACCCTCGTCAGCACTGCAATGTCCCGCACGGTGCCGCTCTCAGCTCCATCGGCACACTGACCAAAGGGCATCACGGCCTTTACCCCGCCCAGATCGAACCGGAGCTGGCGCTGGGTGTCAAAGGCAAGGGCAGTGCTCTGTAAAATTTCGCGGCTGGCGATGGCGGCGCGCAGTTCTGCGGGGCTGAGCCGGTCTGCGGAACGGTAATTGCCTTCAGTACGAAATGTCTGCATCATGGTTTGTTCCTCTTTCTGTGTTATTTTAGCGTTTTCCGCTGCACGTCGGCACACAAAGCAGGTGTCGGCATTAAAACTCTATGCGCGGACAATTGCATTTTATACGAGTTTGGTTTATACTATATCTGTATGTGCGGCATGGAAACCTGCTGCACAGGGTACTGCCCCGCAAAGGGGCGGCAGGAGGGAAAGAAATATGGATATCGCAGTGGGAGATACCATCCAGACCCGCAAAAAACACCCGTGCGGAGCTTCCAGCTTCGAGGTGCTCCGGGTCGGCATGGATTTCAAGATCCGCTGCACGGGCTGCGGCCGTGAGGTCATGCTGCCCCGCGCGAAAATTGAAAAAAACATCAAGAAAGTGCTCAAGCCCGGCGCTGCCGAGTAACCATTGGGTCATGTAAGGAGAACTGCACAGTATGTCAAGACTGCTTTCCCAAATGGAGGCTGTCAGCCACCGGTTTAAAGAACTTTCCATCCGCCTGAACCAACCGGAAACAGCGGCAGATCCTGCACTGTTCCGCCGCTTGATGCAGGAGTATCACGAGGCGGAACCCGTGGTGCAGGCCTATCAGGCCCTGACTACGGCGCAGGATCATCTTGCTCAGGCCAAAGCCCTGCTCGAGGGCGAGACCCTTGATCCGGACTTTAAGGAAATGGTACAGCAGGAGATCGGCGAAAAAAGTCAGGAAGTGGCGCAGCTGGAAAATAATCTCAAAATTTTGCTGTTGCCCAAGGATGTCAACGATGATAAAAGCGTCATCATGGAGCTGCGCGGCGGTGCAGGCGGCGAAGAAGCCGCGCTGTTTGCCCACAGCCTGATGCGGATGTACACCATGTACGTTCAGAGCAGGGGCTGGGAGCTGGAGGTGCTGAACCTCAACGAGACGGAGCTGGGCGGTGTCAAGGAAGCCATCCTTGCCGTGAACGGCGCAGGGGCCTATAACCGGCTCAAGTATGAGAGCGGGGTGCACCGTGTCCAGCGGGTGCCTGAGACCGAAACGCAGGGCCGCATCCACACCTCCACAGCAACCGTGGCGGTGATGCCGCAGGCCGAAGAGGTGGATCTTGTCATCGAACCCAAGGATCTGCGCATCGATACCTTCCGCTCCTCGGGTGCTGGCGGCCAGCACATCAACAAAACGTCCAGCGCCATCCGGGTGACGCACATCCCCACCGGAATGGTGGTGGAGTGCCAGAACGAGCGCAGCCAGTTCCAGAATAAGGATAAGGCGCTGGAGATCCTACGCAGCCGCCTGCTGGCCCAGAAGCAGAAGGAACAGCAGGATGCCATCAATGCCAACCGCGCGGGGCAGGTGGGAACCGGTGATCGCAGTGAGAAGATCCGGACTTACAACTTCCCGCAGGATCGCTGCACCGACCACCGCATTGGCTTGACGGTCCACAATCTGGATAAGATCATGGACGGCAATCTGGACGAGATCATTGATGCACTGGCAACCCATGAACAGGCCGAAAAACTGCGTCAGCTCAACGCACAGGCTGAATGAAGCTGCGATGAAAAGAATAACGTGCTTGCGTTGATTTGATGATTGAAAAGTATTTATACTTTACAGATAGAAAGAACGATGAACTGCATGAAAATGAAAACTGAAATTTTACCTGCTGAGGGCGAAGCAATCGCCAAAGCGGCTGATCTGCTGCGCAGAGGGGAGCTGGTGGCCCTGCCCACCGAGACGGTCTACGGCATTGCCGCTGATGCGCGCAACGGCGCGGCAGTCGCAAAGATCTTTGTGGCCAAGGGCCGCCCACAGGACAACCCCCTGATCGTCCATGTCACCGGCCCGGAGATGCTGCCCGGCCTTGTCAGCGAGGTGCCCGAGCGTGCCCAGCTGCTGATGGCCGCGTTCTGCCCCGGCCCTCTGACCATCATCATGCCCCGCGGCCCGGAGGTGGCCGCGGAGTGCTGTGCCGGTCTGGACACGGTGGGCATCCGGATGCCCAGCCACCCGGTGGCACGGGCTGTCATTGCGCAGAGCGGCTGTGCCTTTGCGGCCCCCAGCGCGAACCTTTCCGGCAAGCCCAGCCCCACCAACGCACAGGATGTGTTCACTGATATGGATGGCCGTCTGCCCCTGATCCTGGATGGCGGCGAGTGCGATGTGGGTGTGGAGAGTACCGTGATCTCTGTGGTAGGCGAAAAGCCCACCCTGTTCCGCCCCGGCCATATCACGCTGGAAGATCTGGAGCGCGCTCTGGGAGAGGAGGTCGAAGTCTCCAAAGCCATCCTCGAGAAGCTGCCCGAGGGTGCTGTTGTCCGCAGCCCCGGCATGAAGTATAAGCATTACGCCCCTAAGGCAGATGTCACCCTGCTGGACGGCACCTTTGAGCAGTTCAAGGCCTATGTGGATGCCCATGCCGACCAGAACCCCAGCTGCCTCTGCTTTACCGGCGAGGCCGAAAAGCTCGGCTGGCCCTGCGTGGAGTATGGCAGAGAGGGCGATGGTGCCGATCAGGCAAAGCATATCTTCCGCAGCCTGCGCGCACTGGATGAGCAGGGGGACGGTGTGGTCTATGCCCGCTGCCCGAAAAAGGACGGCCTGTCCATGGCAGTGTACAACCGCCTGATCCGTGCGGCAGCGTTCCGGGTGATCCAGCTATGATCACGCTTGGGATCACCGGCCGCAGCGGCTGCGGCAAATCGACTGTGACGGCGGTGTTTGCCGCCCATGGTGTCCCGCTGGTGGATGCCGACCAGATCTCCCGAGAGATCCTGCTGCCCGGTTCTCCGTTGTTGCCAGTGTTGGCCCAGCGGTTCGGGGCAGATATCCTGTATGCCGACGGCAGCCTGAATCGCCGCCTGCTGGCAGACCGCGCCTTTGCTGCGCCGGAAGGAAAGGCTGCTCTGGATTCCCTCGTGCTTCCGGAGATCATCCGGCGAGTCTGCAGACTGAAGCAGGCCGCCCGGGAAGCCGGAGCACCGCTTTTTGTGATAGACGGAGCCGTGATCGTGGGCACTGATGCAGAAAAAGAGTGCGACCACCTCTGCGTGGTCACTGCGCCCTTTGCCACCAGTGTGGCCCGCATTGCGGCCCGGGACGGCATCGCCCCGGAGATGGCGGCACGGCGGCTCAACGCCCAGACCCCGGAAGAAGTCCTGCTTGCCAGGGCCGATCTTGTCCTGCGCAACGATGCTGACCTTGCTTCTCTGGAAGCAGCAGCAGCGGCGCTCTGTGAGCAGCTGCAGGCTGAGGGTGCACGGAAAGGGGGCGCGGACACTTCGCTTTGAAAAAGCTTTTGAAAACGCTGGTGCTGCTCTTTCTGCTCTGTGTGGTTCTGCTGGCGCTGCCGCCGGTGCGCCGTCAGGTGGAACAGCGGCTCTACCCGCGGAAATACAACGACCTTGTGGAGCAGTACGCTGCCGAGTATGACCTTGACCCGCTGCTGGTCTATTCCTTCATCCGCACCGAGAGCGGCTTTGACCCGGGTGCAACTTCCAGTGTCGATGCGCGCGGCCTGATGCAGATGACGGAGGAGACCTTCCTCTGGCTCCGCAGTAAGCTGGGCCTGGGGGAGGAGGTTTCCTTTGGCGACCTGTACGACCCGGATGTGAGCATCCGCTTTGGATGCTATTACCTCCACCTCTGCCTGGTGCGTTACAACGGTGATATCTCCACGGCCGCCGCAGCCTACCACAGCGGGTGGGGCACTGTGGATGCCCTGCTCCAGAAGGAGGAACATTCAGAGGACGGGTTGACCCTGTCGGGTTTCCCCTATAACCAGATGCACCACTATGTGGAAAAGATCACCGCCTGCTATGCCAAGTACACCGAGCTGTACGGAGCCTGAGCAGGCTGCAAACCCGCTTGAACCGGCTTGCGCCGGTTTGAAATATTTAGGAATACCGAAAGAGAAAGGCAGGAGAAATTCTATGGCAGAAAAAACTCCGAACCAGCAGCTGGCTGAAAAGCTGCTCTATAAGCCTGCTTACGTCACCGATAAGGACGCTGACGTGAAGCAGAAGGCCCACGACTTTGCCGAGGGCTACAAGAAGTTCCTGGATGCAGGCAAGACCGAGCGCGAGGTCGCCGCCGAGAGCGAGCAGATGCTCAAGGATGCAGGCTACCAGCAGTTCGACCCGAAAAAAAACTACAAGCCCGGCGACAAGATCTACTTTGTCCAGTGCAACAAGGCTGTGGTGGCTTCCACCATCGGTACCAAGAGCTTTGAGGATGGCTTCCATCTGGTCATTGCCCACACCGACAGCCCCCGTCTGGACCTGCGTCCCACCCCGCTGTATGAGTCTGACCACCTGAGCTACTTCAAGACCCATTACTACGGTGGTATCCGCAAGTATCAGTGGGGCACTATCCCTCTGTCCATCCACGGCGTGTTCACCCGTGAGGATGGCTCCACCGTCACTGTCCGTGTGGGCGAGGACGAGAACGATCCCGTTTTCTGCATCACCGACCTGCTGCCCCATCTGGGTGCCGAGCAGAACGCCCGTCCCCTGAAGGACGGCATCAAGGCTGAGGAGCTGAACATCCTCATCGGCTCCGATGCTGTTGATGACGAGAACGTCAAGGAAGCTGTCAAGCTGAACACCATGATCCTGCTCAACGAGAAGTACGGCATTACTGAGAAGGAGTTCATGCGTGCTGAGATCGAGATCACCCCGGCTTACAAGAGCCGCGACGTTGGCTTCGACCGCTCCATGGTGGGCGGCTATGGCCACGATGACCGTGTGGACGCTTATCCCGCACTGATGGCCGAGATCGAGACCAAGAACCCCGCCTACACCACCGTCTGCGTCCTGACCGATAAGGAAGAGATCGGCTCCGACGGCGTGACCGGTATGCAGAGCATGTACGCCTTCCACTTCATGCAGGAGCTCTGCCGTGCCGCCGGTCAGGATGATATCCTGGCCTTCCGTCACAGCGTCTGCCTGTCCGCTGACGTGACCGCTGCCTACGATCCCACCTGGGCAAGTGCATTCGAGCCTATGAACGGCACTTATGCAGGCCGTGGCGTTGCCATCTTCAAGTACACCGGCGGCGGCAGCAAGGGCTCCGCAAGCGATGCCTGCGCTGAGCTGGTCAGTGATATCACCCGGATGCTGGACAACGGCAACGTTGCATGGCAGATCGGTGAGCTGGGCCGTCTGGATCTGGGCGGCGGCGGCACCATCGCCAAGTATGTCGCAAACCGCGGCATCCCCGTGCTGGATATCGGTGTGCCTGTGCTGTCCATGCACGCTCCCTTCGAGGTCATCCATAAGAACGACCTGTACATGGCTTACCGCGCCTTCTCCCTGTTCAACAACGCACAGTAAGCGCGATCTAGAATGAATGCCCCGGCAGGTTTTGCGCCCGCCGGGGCATTTTTGCGCTATTTTTTGAAAAATGCTTGACCTTCAACCGACTTTATGGTGTAGTGTAAGGGCGGAGGTGAAGCAAATGAACATCAAACAGGCTGCGGAACAGAGTGGAGTTTCCAGCCCCAACATCCGCTTCTACGAAAAAGAAGGGCTGATGACCCCTGCCCGTAACCGGGGCAATGCCTACCGGGATTACACCGCCGGGGATATCCGGACCCTGAAACTGATCCGGATGCTTCGGATGCTGGATATGCCGCTGCCCGTAATACAGAGGGTCCTCAACGGGGAACAGCCGCTGAGCGAAGCACTTCAGGCACAGCAGGCGGTACTGGAGCAGCAGGCGGCACAGCTGGCGGGTGCGATCCGCTTTTGCGCAGAGCTGACCCAACAGACTCCTCAGGTGGATCAGCTGGATGTGGACGACTGCCTGAAACGGATGCAGGACCCGCAGGAGCCGGGCAGATTTTTCTCCGGCTGGCTCAGGGATTACCGTACCGTGGCAGAAAACGAACAGAAAAAACGCTTTTTCATCGTATCGGAACAGTCCATCAATACCCCGGAGGATTTTGCAGCCGTGCTGCTGCGCTATGGGGAAGCTCAAGGGAGCCCCGTCTGCATCACAAAAGGGGGAATGTACCCGGAGTTTGAGTGGCACGGTATCCGGTATAAGGCATGGCGCGGGCAGGGCCGCTATTGCGATTCTATCTGCTGCGAAGCACTCTTCCCGGAATCTCTCAAAACGGGACTGCCGCTCAGGCGGGAACGCCTGCTGCGCTGGCTGCGGCGACTGCTCCCTGTGGCAGTGGCCGCTATGGTGCTGGGAGCACTTGCTCTACGCGGCAGAATGTGAACCCCTGATCCCGATACCACTGGATGATGTCCGGCAGCGCCTCGGCGGTGGTGCGGGTGGTGGCAGAATCATGCATCAGAACGATGCACTGGGTCTGCTCGCCGGTCTCACGCACTACATTCCGGTAGATGGTCCCGGCACTGGGCTTGCCGCCCACGGCATCCTCAGCGCAGACATTCCAGTCTACATAGGCATATCCCTTCTCGGCACACTGCTGTTTCAGCTCGGCCATCACACCGCGCCCGCCGTAGCGACGGCTGACCGTGTTGGTGCTGCCGCCCGGAAAGCGCAGGTAATGCAGAGAAGCTGTATTGACATAGGGCGAGATGCGCTCTTTCAACAGCTCAATATCCTGCCAGTAAGCATCTGCACTCTGGTAGATGCCACTGTATTCATGGGAAGCGGAATGCAGCGCGATCTGGTGGCCTGCCGCCGCTGCATCCGCAATGAGCGGCAGGTATTTTTCATTGTAGCCCGTGGCCACCACAAAAAAGGTGGCCTTGACCCCGGCGGCGTTCAGCGCATCCAGAACCGCCGGGGTCGTTTTGCTGGGGCCGTCATCGAAGGTCAGGCAGACCCATTTCTCCGGCATCGGCTCTTCCTGCGGCAATGAGCTTGCAGGGGCCGCCTCCGGAGCAGGGGAGGCAAAGCCGGTATCCGGTACCGGGGTCAGGTCGCTTTCCTGGCAGCCGGGCCCCGCCGGCACAGCAAAGAACAGCCCCAGCCCAAAGCCTGCCGCTGCGCCCGCCAGAAGCAGAGCTGCCCCGCGAAATAAGATCTTCCCGTTTGCTCTCAGCCATGAAACCATCTCCCGAACCTCCTTGACAAATCGCATTGGATCTGCAGTATCTCTTATAGGATATGACCTGCTGAAAATTTGTAGAATACAAAAGCAGGCAGAGGAATTGACATTTTCCGCAAAAATTGATAAACTAAATAAGCTCTCCGTGCAGGAGTGGCGGAATGGCAGACGCGCTGGTTTTAGGCACCAGTTCCCAGTGAGTGAGGGTTCAAGTCCCTTCTCCTGCATACACAAAACGGCAGGCCCTTGGATAGAATCCGGGCCTGCCGTTTTGTTTGTGGCTTTGGTTGGAAAGTATAAGAAAAACCCACGATCTATCGCTAGATCGTGGGCTTTCTTTTATGCGAGGGAGGGGACTCGAACCCCCAAGGATAAACCACACGCACCTCAAACGTGCGCGTCTGCCAGTTCCGCCACCCTCGCACAACTATAAAATTGTTGCAATCCTGGATTTCTGAGGCTTGAAATCGTTGTTGCGGACTGCTTGAATATACTACCACATTACCCCGGGAAAGTCAAGCGATTTTGATAGAAATTTCCTCGTTTCATATTCGATCGTGTCCCGGTGCATACTAGAACAAATTATCACCGGGGAGGCAGGGCCGTGAAACGACGCAACAGAGCATACCGATTGCTGAGACTGACAGCAGTATATCTGCTCCTGCTGCCGTTTCTGCTGCTGGGTTGGCTGTACAGCCGCCTGCCGGATCGTGTTTATCTGGAACCCGGGCAGGCCTTGCTATTGCCTCGCTTTGGCTGGGTGGAACCTATGGGGCTTCACGGCAGCCAGAATGCGGCCAGTACCCAGGTTGTGGGCAGTTACCAGACCACACTGTCACTGGGCGGCTGGCTTCCCATCAAGAATATCCGCACGGTGGTCACGGAGCGCACGCAGGTCACGGTCTGCGGTACGCCGTTCGGGGTCAAAATGTTCTCCGAGGGGGCACTGATTGTTGGCTTTTCCGATATCGACAGCCCCGGCGGGAGTACAGTGAACCCAGCAAAGGCAGCAGGACTGCGCCTGGGAGACCGCGTGATCCGCATTGGACAGATCCGGACGGAAAACAATGACGCTGTGAAGGAAGCGCTGGAAGCCGCCCGGGGAAGCGCCGCAGAGGTCATCTATGTCCGCAGCGGGGAACAGCGCAGCACCACCCTGACCCCTGTCTGGGATGCCGCTGCCGCCCAGTGGCGGGCAGGCATGTGGGTGCGGGATTCCTCTGCCGGTGTGGGCACTCTGACCTTTGTGGACCCGGAAAAGGGTGTCTTTGCGGGGTTGGGGCATCCCATCAGCGACGGCGACACCGGCGAAAGCATCGCTCTGCGCAGCGGGGAGATTGTGCCGTGTGAGATCACCGGGTGCAGCATGGGCACTGTGGGCAGCCCAGGGGAGCTGAAGGGGAAATTCCTGAGCGCCCACGCCATTGGCAGCATCCGGATCAATGGAGAAAACGGCGTTTATGGCACAACACGGACAGGCTTTTCCGGGCAAACCATGCTGGTGGCGTTTGCGCAGGAGGTCGAGACGGGGGATGCACAGATCCTGGCTACCGTCGCCGGGGAAACGCCCCGTACCTACCATGTCCGCATCGAGAAGATCAGCGATGCCGACCCGCGCCGCAATATGGTCATCCGGGTGGTGGACAAAGCCCTGCTTTCCCGGACCGGCGGCATTGTGCAGGGGATGAGCGGCAGTCCCATTTTGCAGAATGGGCGGCTGGTTGGCGCAGTGACCCATGTTCTCGTCAACGATCCGACACGGGGCTACGGGATTTTTGCGCAGACCATGCTGGAGCAGGCTGAACAGGTTGTATCGGCGGAAAAATGAGCAGATTTGGTAAAACAAAACAGGCTGATTCGACTGAAGATTCCATAATATGGCAAAAATAACAGTTGAAATCCATGGGAATTTATGGTAAAATCAGAAACGTAAGGAAAACCGCACACATTGGAGGAATGAACGATGGACAAGATCAAATTTTTGATGTCGGATACTGGCGCAGAGATCACGGCAGCCTGTCGTGAAGCTTTGGAGCAGAAGGGCGTAGAGGTGACCGTGGTGGAAAAAGACGGCCTGAAGGTCCTGCAGAAAATGCTTGCAGTGCGGCCCCAGGTGGTGTTGCTGGATGCCTTTATGCCCGGGCTGGATGCGCTGGCCGTGAAACAGAAGTACAATGCAGCCGGTGAGCGTCACACCTCTTTCTTTGTGACGGGGGCGTTCCAGAGCGAGGAAATGGTGCAGGAGCTGCTGGACGAGGGCTTTGCTTACTATTTCGTCAAGCCCTTTGACGAGACGGTTCTGGCAAACCGCGTGCTGAAGGTAGCTGCCGGGCAGGAAAAGCGCATCCTGCACACCAGCGTGGACAGCGATGAACTGACAGTCACTGAGATCCTGCACCAGATCGGCGTTCCCGCCCACATCAAAGGTTACCAGTTCCTGCGGGATGCCATCCTGCTCACCATGAACGAGCCGGAGTACATTAACGCTGTGACGAAACGCCTCTACCCGGAAATTGCCAAGAAAAACGGTACCACTGCCAGCCGCGTGGAGCGGGCCATCCGCCATGCCATCGAGGTGGCGTGGGACCGGGGCGACGTGGATACCCTCAACAGCTACTTCGGCTATACCATCCACAACCTGCGGGGCAAGCCCACCAATTCGGAGTTCATCGCGATGATCGCTGACAAAATGCGGCTGGATAAACGGCAGAGAGCAGTGTGATGGATGCACATGCCGACGTGATATTTTGTGCGCACATCTGGCAATTCTGAGAGGCTGAAAAATGTTTATCGCTATGGAATTATAGAATTATGGATTCCGTAGCGATAAATTGAAATCTTCCATAGCGATAAACCTTCTGGATTCATTGGGGTGGCAGCAGATGATCCAGGAGGTTGTTTTTATGTTGGAACGTGATGTGGAGCTGTTCATAGAGCACTGTGAATTGAAGGGGTTGAGCAAAAAGACGATTGGAAGCTACGAACAAACGATGCGATTATTTATTAAATTTTTCAACGAACAGGGGATCGTGCAGACGGAGAAGGTGACGCACATGATGGTACAGAACTATATTAGCGCCAACTAATGTGGTTGAACGAGGGTTGATAAAATGACTGCTCTATGATAAAATAAACAATAGAAACAGGAGGTGAGGGAAGTTGCAGGAAACCGAAGCACAGAAACGTGAACGGCATCATCAGGAAGACCTTCAGCGATTGAGAGGGTTCCGGCCTATCGACGATACGTTTATGCGCGGGATGTTCAAGGATAATATTCCATTGGCAGAACTGGTGCTCCGCATCATTGTGGGTAAACCTGATCTGATACTGACCAAATGTGAAACGCAGGCCGACCTGAAGCGCGTGACTGGAGCACGGTCAATTTGTCTGGATGCATATGCCACCGACAGCACGGGCAAGAAATATGATATCGAGATTCAGCGCTCTGACAATGGAGCTGACCCACACCGGGCAAGATATCATTCCAGTGTGATGGATGTAGAAAATCTGGACAAGGATCAGGATTACCGAGAACTGCCGGATACCTATGTCATTTTCATTACGGAAAAAGATTACTATAAGGCCGGAAAACCTGTATATGTCATTCAGAACATAAACTTGACACTGGGCTTGCCGTTTGAAGATGGAACTCATATTCTGTATGTCAATGGCGAGTATCGTGATGATTCTGACATTGGAAAACTGATGCACGATTTCAATTGTACCAGTGCAGAGGATATGAACTTTGACCTGATGGCAGAACGAACGCGCTACTTGAAAGAAAACCCGAAAGGAGTGGGCAGTATGTGCAAGGCTATGGAAGAATTGAGAGTTGAAAGCTATGCCGAGGGAAAAGCTGAAGGCGTAGAAATCGGTAAAATGGAACAGGCAAAAAAGACTGCCTTGAGACTCAGTCGGAAGGGAAATTCCGTAGAAGAAATTGCAGACCTTCTTGGCTATGATGTTGATACTGTAAGCAGTTGGATCGCCCCGAAAGCATGTTGAGCGAAATGTGCAAGGCTATGGAAGAGCTGAGAGTAGAAAGCCGAAAAGAAATGGCGGTTGAGATGGCACAGAGCCTTTATGAACAGGGTGTATCGGTTGAGCAGATTGCAAAAGCAAGCAAGGTCGATGTGGACACTGTAAAAGGATGGCTCACACCGAAGGCTGGGTAACAGCAGAACAATAAGACACCAGCGTATCGTGTTACGAAAACATGGTACGCTGGCGTTTTTGCTTGAAGAAATTGCTATGTTCTCTTATTGCTGGTAAAATAGGGGCGGATGTACGAATAAGAATGAATGTGGGAGCGTGATGGAAAGTGGATATCTCTTTTAAGATGGGCGATGAAAAGTTCAATTACAGAGTGAGTGCAATCATAATTTCTAACGGAAGAATTTTGGCAATGTCCCATGACAAACCGTCAGAGTACTACTCTCTGCCCGGGGGTAGAGTGATGATGGAGGAAACGGCTGAACAAGCGATGATACGGGAAGTTCGGGAAGAGCTTGGTGTTTCACTGAAGATATCCCGGCCATTATGGTTGAATCAATCTTTTTTCACAAAAGATACAGATGGTCTCCGATATCACGAGATATGTATTTATTTTTTGATGGATACCGCAGATGCTGGCCTGCTGGAAAGGCAAAACACGTTCACTCGAACAGAGGGAACCGATACGCATATATTTAAATGGTTAGAGATTGCTCAATTAAAGGATGAAACTTTTTATCCATTGTTCCTGAAAAAAGAAATTTCCAACCTTCCGGATGGGTTCACGATCCGAACGGAAGTGCGATGATGAATCTGTGCTTTCAATGTTGACGTTTTTGTTGTACAAAATTGAGGAATTTATCCTAATGGCATTTCTTCTGTTGTGATATAATTGTATCGATCAAAAGGAGGAATGCAAGATGATCCATCTGCTGTTAGCGGTGATCTATGTTTCTTTTATCAGTCTGGGCCTGCCGGATTCTCTGCTGGGGGCAGCGTGGCCTTCGATCTATCAGGGATTTGGGGTTCCGGTCTCCTATTCCGGCGTGATATTCTGTATCATATCGGTGGGAACAGTGCTCTCCAGCCTGCAAAGTGATCGGATGACCCGCCGGTTTGGAGCAGGCGGTGTTACAGCCATCAGCGTGGCCATGACCGCCGCAGCGCTGTTCGGGTTCTCTGTCAGCAGCTCATTCTGGGCCATGTGCCTGTGGGCGATCCCTTATGGACTTGGAGCTGGAAGCGTGGATGCAGCACTCAACAACTATGTAGCGCTCCATTTTGCCAGCCGCCACATGAGCTGGCTCCATTGTATGTGGGGGATCGGAGCCTCGGTCGGGCCCTACATCATGGGCGCAGCGCTTTCTTCCCGTGCCGGGTGGCAGACGGGGTATCGGGTCATCAGTGTGATGCAGATGGTGCTGACGATCATTATTCTGCTAAGCCTCCCGCTCTGGAAAACGAAATCGGGTGCGAATGCCGAGGAGCGGGAAGCAGTCCCGGCAGAAGTACTGACCCTGAAACAGATTTTCCGGATCTCGGGCGTAAAAGAGGTTCTGGTCACATTTTTTTGCTACTGCTCTCTGGAGCAGACCACCAGTCTGTGGGCCAGCAGTTATCTGGTGCTGAACAGGGGAATCGCGCCGGAGACCGCCGCCGGCTTTGCCAGTCTTTTCTTTGTCGGCATCACCGTGGGACGGGCGTTGTGCGGCTTCCTGACCTTAAAATTCGATGATACCCAGATGGTTCGTATGGGGCAGGGAATCATCGCGATTGGGATAGCGGCGTTTCTTCTGCCGCTTGGGGAAGCAGTGACACTGGCAGGGCTGCTGCTGGTTGGTCTTGGCTGTGCTCCGATCTATCCCAGCATCATTCATGCAACGCCGGGCCGCTTCGGTGCGGACAGGTCACAGGCGATCATTGGGGTCCAGATGGCCAGCGCCTATATTGGCAATTGCCTGATGCCGCCGTTGTTCGGCGTGATCGCAAACCACACCACGATCGCGATTTTTCCGTATTACCTGCTGGTGATCCTGATTTTGATGGGATATATGCACGAAGCGCTGCAAAAGAAAACAAAAGCAGCGCAATAAAATACCGCTGCTCTTGCATTTGGGAAAATGCACAAGAGCAGCGGTATTTTTTGTATGCATATCAATCCCGCACCTGCACCGGAACAGTCGGCAGGTCTCGCAATCGGATGCGGCGCACCACGATGATGGTTCTGGATGCGGCACTGGGGGGAAAACCTTTACTCAGACGGCCCGGATCGCTGGGGTTCTCTTGCCTGTATGCGTCGGCAGGCATCCTCCTTCACAAGCTCAATGATCACCGCCGTCAGGGGGATAAAGAAGATGATGCCGATGATGCCAAAGAGCTCTCCGCCGATCATAGCAGCCACAAGGGTGTACAGCGGAGAAAGTCCCACTGATTTTCCCACCACCCGGGGGTAGATGAACTGGTTTTCAATAAACTGCACGGCAAGGTAAACAATGAGGCAGCGCACGGCCAGAACGGGATCCACCAACAGCACGAGGAACACGCTGACCACGCAGGAGATCAGCGCTCCAACGTAGGGGATGATGGCGCAGATGGCGGTCAGCATCCCCACCAGGCTGCCGTAAGGGATCTTGAAAACGGAAAACGCAAGGGCCATGAGAATGCCAAGGATCACGGCCTCACTGCATTGCCCTGTCAGAAAGTTTGCAAAGGATTGCCGGAACAGTCGGCAAAACTTCAGCAGCCAGTCGGAGTGGTTGGGTTTCAGGTAGGCACAGACCAATGTGCGGGCGTGGTGGCAGAGACTCTCTGAGCCAACGGACATATAAACGGAGATGATCAGAGCAAAGGATGCGGTCACCACGATATTTACCGTGGCAGATACGGCTCCTACCGCATTGACCAGCACGGTATCGATGCTGTCGGTGACCCTGTGAAGCAGCTGCTCCCAGTCGATGCCCTCCAGCCAGCTCATCAGCCACCCCATGTCGGCATCCTGTGCGCTGAGATAGGCGGTCCAGCGGGGGATGTTTGCTTCGATCTGTACATAGAGGCTGTGAAAAGACTGCACCAGCTCCGGGATCAGCAATGTCAGCGCCAGCACCAACACCAGCACAACACACAGCAGGGTGATGAAGAAGCTCAGGAGATGGAGTGCTTTATCCGAGGGCTGTTTTTTGGCCTTGCAGAACAGGCGTTTCAACCGTTTTTCCAGCCCGGTCATAGGCACATTGATAAATAGTGCCAGAATGCCGCCTGCCAGAATGGGCAGTACCAGGTCTACCAACTGTGCAGCAAATGCCAGAACGGAAGAAAGCCGCAGCAGCGCCACAAAAAGCGTGACTCCTACAACGGTTATGAGCAGATATTGTTTTGTTTTTGGTTCCATGAAAAAATCCTTTCCCGGAGCTGATGGCTGAACTATGCAAAGAGAACGTCTGCGAACTCTTTTTTCGTATTGTAATCAGAAGCAGCTGGCTTGTCAAGAAGTCGGGAACTGCGGGGTTTTCTTTTTGGGCTGGGCGTGATATAATATGTAGGTCGCAATTCCGTGAAAAAACTCAAAATAAACGGGAATGCGTGGAAAAACAAAGGAATATAACAAAGAGTATCTTTGCTGCTTATATAAGGTTGAACGAAAATCAACTTAATACAAAATTCCATAGTACAGTCTGTATAAAACTGACACGAAAAAAGCTGAAATTTCCTCTTGCTTTTTCTGAGATCTGTGCTATAATATTAAGGCAATCGTTTCCAAGGCCGCTCGCGGGGGTAGCCGATATTGAAGGTTGTGATGGGCACATACATTTATAATATGGCCCCAATAAGTCAGAACCAGAAATGAGGTGAAAAAGAATGAAACAGGGTATCCATCCGAACTACGTTGACTGCACCATCACTTGTGCTTGCGGCAACGTCATTAAGACTCGTTCTACCAAGCCCGAGATCCACGTCGAAGTTTGCTCCAAGTGCCACCCCTTCTACACTGGTAAGCAGAAGCTGGTTGACACCGGCGGACGTGTTGAGCGCTTCAACAAGCGTTTCGGCCGTAAGTAATTACTGGTCTTTTCAGCGCCGTCTCCTTTGGGAGGCGGCGTTTTTTGTTGTTATGCCGCACAAAAGCTCTCTTTCTGTAATTTACACGCCGTTCCCTTATTTTGAACACATTTCCGGACTAAAATAAACCAGTATCTTCAAAAAGCGCTTTGCGCTGCCTTAGAAAGGAGCGTTGTGAACGTGATCGAAGTTTCTCATCTCACCAAACAGTATGGCAATCATCTTGCCGTGGACGATGTCTCGTTTACCGTGGCAGATGGCCAGATCTGTGGTCTGCTGGGGCCCAACGGCGCGGGCAAATCCACCACTATGAACATCCTCACCGGCTATCTCTCTGCCACCAGTGGGCAGGTGACGGTGGCAGGGCACCCTTTGCCCGAGGAGGCCGATGCCGCCAAGGCCTGTGTGGGCTATCTGCCCGAACAGCCGCCCCTTTACCCGGAGATGACGGTGCAGGAGTACCTGACCTTTGCCGCCGAGTTGAAGGGTGTGAAAAAGGCGGAACGGAAGGAGCAGGTTTGCCGGGCTGTCCGCCGTACCGGGCTGGAAGCCGTTCTGCCCCGGCTCATCCGCAGCCTTTCCAAGGGCTACAAGCAGCGGGTGGGCATTGCACAGGCATTGCTGGGCAGTCCCAGGCTCATCATTCTGGACGAACCGACGGTCGGCCTGGACCCGGCACAGGTCATCGAGATCCGCAAGCTCATCCGGGAGCTGGGTCGGGCACATACGGTCATCCTGTCCAGCCATATCCTCAGTGAGGTGCAGGCAGTCTGCCAGCAGATCCTGATCCTTTCCAAAGGGCATCTGGCGGCAGCAGGCAGTCTGGAGGAGCTGACCGCCGATGGCAAGAGCCTGGAAGAGGTGTTTCTGGAACTGACCGACGGTGAACCGGAAGAAGCAACCGGAGAGGAGGAAGCAGAATGACAGCTATTTTCAAGCGGGAATTCCGCAGCTTCTTTCACGGGATGCTGGGGTACGTCCTCACGGCGTTTCTGGTGGCGAGTTCCGGCCTGTATTTTCTGGCCCGGTGCCTGATCTACGGCCTGACGGATTTCAGTTACTACACCCTCTACCAGACCATTTTCATGCTGCTGCTCTATATCCCGGTGCTGGCGATGCGCTCACTGGCCGAGGAGCACCACAGCCGCACAGATCAGCTGCTGCTCACCAGCCCGGTCTCAGTGTGGGGCATCGTGCTGGGCAAGTTCTTTGCCATGGCGGCTGTGTTCGCTCTGCCCTGCGCTGTGGATGCGGTGATGATCTTCATCCTCTGGGCGCTGGGCGGCACCGTGTCTGCTCTGCTCGCAAACCTTGCGGGGCTGCTCTGCTACTTTTTGCTGGGCTGTGCGGCCATTGCATTGTGTGAGTTTCTCTCCGGCCTGACCGAGAACCAGATCATTGCCGCCGTGGCGGGCTTTTCAGCCTTGCTGCTGGCCTACCTGATGCCCAGCCTGCGCAGTATGTTCAATGCGGGCAGCGCCGTGGCGCTGGCAGTGTTCACCGGGATCGCAGGCGCGGCTTCTCTGGCGGCTGGTCTGCGCACCCGCAGCTTTGTGCTGGGGTGCCTGACCTTTGCGGCGCTCTGCCTGGGTCTGACGGGGCTGTTTCTGCTCCGCAGTGCATGGCTTACTGAGGCTTTCAGCGCTGTGCTGAGTGCCCTGTGCCTGTTTACACCCTTTGAGGATTTTGTCAACAACAGCTTCTCCATCCCTGCCGTGGTCTATTATCTGACCGTGACGGCGGTGTTCCTGTTCTTTACGGCGCAGGACATTGAGAAGCGCCGCTGGAACTGAGAGGAGGGAACACAGATGAAGCTTTTTGCAAAGCAGAGCTCCTCAGGTGACGGGCGGGTGTTCCGCAGCGGGGTGTGGTCGGCAGCCATTGCCGCGGCTGTGATCGTGCTGGCCGTGCTGGTCAATCTCATCGTCCGGGCCATTCCTTCCAGATATACCGAGTTCGATCTCTCCGAGGCGGGGCTCTACACCCTGAGCGAGAGCTCCAGACAGGTGGCCGACGATCTGACGCAGGATGTGACCATTTACTATCTGGCCCAGACCGGCAATGAGGACCAGATCATCTCCAAGCTGCTGGACAAGTACGCCGCCCAGAGCAGCCATATCACCTGGGAGCTGAAAGATCCGGCGGTCTACCCGACCTTTGCGGCCCAGTACGGCGCACAGGATCTGACCTCCGGTGGGCTGATCCTGGTCTGCGGGGAACAGAGCAAGGTGCTGGATGCCGCAGAGCTTTACGACTACGATTACAGCGATTATGCCGCCACCGGCGCGGCCGACGTGACCTTTGACGGTGAAAGCAGGATCACCTCTGCTATCTACCAGCTGACCAGCGGAGAGAGCCGCCATGTGTACTACACCACCAACCACGGCGAGCAGGCGCTGACTTCCACTCTGACCGATGCGCTGGAAAGCCAGAACCTGACCGTTTCGGCACTTGACCTGCTCTCCCAGACCATCCCCGAGGACTGTGACCTGCTTGTCATCAACGATCCGGCGCAGGACTTTTCCGGCGCAGGCAGTCTGGTGGATGAGCTGGGTCAGCTGCGCAGCTATCTGAGCAACGGAGGCCGCGTGCTGCTGCTGACGGATTCCTATTATAGTACCCCCAATCTGGATGCTGTGATGGCTGAGTTCGGCCTGACCCGTACCGAGGGCCTTGTGGTGGAGGGCGACACCAACCACTACCTCAATGGCTACCCGGCCCTTTACCTGCTGCCGGATTATGCCAGTACAGAGGAATCCACCGCGCTGGACGGTGTGAACACCAGCCGCAGAGTTCTGCTGCAGATGGCACAGGGCATCACCCTGACCGAGACAGAGCATGTGGTCTCGGATGTCCTTCTGGTCAGCTCGGACAGTGCTTACAGCAAACCGGAAGGCTACGAGATGACCACCACTGAGAAGGCGGACGGCGACATTGCCGGTCCCTTCACGCTGGCAGCATACGCCCGCAATGAGGACACGGGTGCCCAGGTCATCTGGGTCAACTGCGGCAATATGGACAATGAGGGCATCTATCAGGTCATCCCGGGCAATGTGACCTTCCTGCAGGGGTGTGCGGCTTCGCTGGCCGGGCAGGAGAGCGCTGTCCTCATCGACAGCAAGGCACTGGAAGCAGCTCCGTTGGAAGTGCCAGGCATTGCCGCCTCTACGCTGGGCCTGCTCTTTGTCATCGTTCTGCCTGCGGCCCTGCTGGCTGTGGGTGCCGTGGTGGTCGTGCTGCGGCGTAGAAAGTGAGGACCTGTCCATGAAAGCAAAACAGCGTACCCTCGGGGTGCTGCTTTTCCTCATCCTGCTGGCAGGTGGCGTGTTTGCCCTGCTGACGCTGCGGAATGCCCGGGAAGAACAGGCTGCCAATGCGGCCGCAGATGGAACCATTCTGCTGGCGGCAGTTTCGAGCAATGACCTGACGCAGATCGTGCTCCACTATCAGGGCGAGACGAACACCCTGCTCTATACCGCCAATGGCTGGACGCTGGCCGAAGATCCCGCTTACCATCTGGACACCTCTGCCTGCGACACAATGCTCACCGCGCTTTCCTCTTTGAACGCAAAGCGGGAGCTGAGCCCGCAGGCAGGGGAGGACTACGGCTTTGCGGAGCCTGCGCTGACCATAGAGGTGACGGCAGCAGGCGAAACGGACACCTATACCTTCGGGGCCAGCAATACCATGACAGGGGATCTCTATGTCCGCAAGAATAACAGCGATGTCATTTATACGGTATCGGGGACCAAAGCCGCCTGCTTTGAGTTGACCAGGGCGGAGCTGTTCGGTGCCTTCAACCCGGCGGGGGTGACGGCCTCGGAGATCGAAGTCGTCTCCTATACGCTGGCCGATGGCAAGACCGTGACCCTGAAAGCAAACTCGGAGCCTGCGGCAGAGAGTGGCAGCAACGCCTACCAGACTGTCTGGCGGCTGGCGGGGGACACCGCCGCCGACCTCGACGAGACAAAGGTGGATGCCATCCTCTCGGCGCTCTGCACCTATGTCTCGGCACAGGCAACAGATGCCGACCCGGCGGCGTATGGTTTTGAGGCTCCGCTGGTCACAGCAGAGGTCACCACAGCCGATGGCACAATAAATCTGACCTATGCCATGGGGACAGACGGCTGTTACCTGATGGTGGAAGGCGACAGCTCCGTTTATACGGTGGATGCCAGTGTGGTGAGTGCGCTTTTGTACCCCGTGGATCAGCTGAAAGCAGAATAAAACGTTTAACTCCCGCACTGTGCGAATTCTTGGTACAGCGCGGGATTTTTTTACGCCGGATGTAAAGTTTCGGCAAACCTCGACAGAGTGATTGACATTTCAGTTCGGATTGTTTATGATAGGCGATGACAGGGCAGAATAACTGCACAATATTACGGATGTCATGGATGTTGTGCGGGGCTGGTCGCCCTGGTACGAAGGATAGGGTGGATGCCCTGTCTTTTTTCGTATCTGAGTTTAAGGAGGAAAAGTAAAAAATGGACAACTCGGTGATCGTTTCACTGCGCGATATCGTGGTGGAATTTGATGGTCAGCGCATTCTGGATGGGCTGAACCTGGACATCCATGACAAAGAATTCGTAACGCTGCTGGGTTCTTCCGGCTGCGGCAAGACCACCACCCTGCGCCTGATCGCAGGCTTCCTGGAACCCAACGCGGGGCAGGTGCTGCTGAAGGGCCAGGATATTACCGGTGTGCCCCCCTATAAGCGTCCGGTGAATACCGTGTTCCAGAAGTACGCGCTGTTCCCGCACCTGAACGTGTTTGAGAATGTGGCCTTTGGCCTGCGCCTGAAAAAGATGGACGAAGAGACCATCCGCCGCAAGGTGCGCGATATGCTGGAGGTGGTCGGCCTGAAGGGCTTTGAGCGCCGCAGCATCGGCCAGATGTCCGGCGGCCAGCAGCAGCGTGTTGCCATTGCCCGCAGTCTGGTCAACGAGCCTGAGATCCTGCTGCTGGACGAGCCTCTGGGTGCACTGGACCTCAAGCTCCGCAAGGAGATGCAGCTGGAGCTCAAGCGCCTGCAGCGTGAGATGAACATCACCTTTATTTATGTTACCCACGATCAGGAAGAGGCCCTGACCATGTCTGATACCGTTGTTGTGATGAACGGCGGCAAGGTGCAGCAGATCGGTACTCCCGAGGATATCTACAACGAGCCTAAAAATGCCTTTGTGGCGGACTTTATCGGAGATTCCAACATTGTGGACGGCGTGATGCACCGCGACTTCCTGGTCTCCTTCTCGGGTGTGCAGTTCCCCTGCGTGGACCGCGGCTTTGCCCGGGAACAGAGCGTTCAGGTGGTGGTCCGTCCCGAGGACATTGAAGTGGTCAGCCCCGTGGAGGGTCAGCTGGTGGGCGTGGTCAATGATGTCATCTTCAAGGGCGTTCACTTTGAGATGCACGTTGAGTGCGAGGGCCGTGAGTGGCTGATCCACTCCACCCGCGCCTGCACCCCCGGTGAAACCATTGGTATGCGCATCGGCCCCAACGAGATCCATATCATGGCACGTTCGGAGGGCTGAATGGGAAATGATGAAAATTTACGATAAGAAGCTGGCCTATCCTTATTTTATCTGGATGGTGCTGTTCACGGTGGTTCCGCTGATCATCGTGGTCTATTATGCCCTGACCGATGGCAGCGGCAATTTCACCATTGCCAACCTGACCAGCGTCAGCGGCTACGGCTCCGTGTTTGCCCGCAGTCTGCTGCTGGCCCTTGTGGCTACCGTGATCTGCCTGATCATTGCATTTCCGGTAGGCTATTTCCTGTCCCGCCTGCGGGTGAACAAGCAGCATATCATGCTGATGCTGGTCATGCTGCCCATGTGGATGAACTTCCTGCTCCGCACCTATGCCTGGATGGGCCTGCTGAGCATCAACGGCCCTGTGAACGCGGTGCTGGGCTTTTTTGGTCTGGGCCCCTATACCATGCTGAACACCTCCGGCGCGGTAGTGCTGGGCATGGTGTATAACTATGTGCCCTACATGATCCTGCCCCTCTACACCAGTATGACCAAGATCGATCAGAGCCTGGTGGAAGCGGCACAGGATCTGGGAGCCTCCACCACCCAGACCCTTTTCCGGGTGCTCATCCCCATGAGCGTGCCCGGCATCAGCACCGGCATCACCATGGTGTTCGTTCCGGCGGTGTCTACCTTTGTCATCAGCCGTATGCTGGGCGGCGGCTCCAACCTGATGATCGGCGACCTGATCGAGATGCAGTTCCTGGGCAACAGCTACAACCTGAACGTCGGTTCGGCCATGAGCCTTGTGCTGATGATCATCGTCCTGCTTTGCATGAGCTTCACATCCAGCTTTGATGAAGATGAAATGGAGGGCGTGTCCTGATGAAAACGAAACATCTGCGCCTGATGCAGCGGGCCTACGTCATCCTCTTCTTCTGCTTCATGTACCTGCCCATTGCCTATATGATCGTGTTCAGCTTCAACCAGAGCAAGGGCTACGCACTGTTCACAGGCTTTACCCTCAAGTGGTACACCAGCCTGCTCCATAACTCTGCCATCCTGAGCGCTTTGCGCGTCTCACTGGAGGTGGCCCTCATCTCTGCGGTCATTGCAACGGTTCTGGGCACGGCGGCCTCGCTGGGCATTGCGTCCATGAGCCGCAAGAGCCGCCTGGTGATCACCAACATCACCTATATCCCGGTGGTCAACCCGGAGATCATCACCGGCATCTCCCTGATGCTGCTGTTTGTGGCTTACCAGCGCTTTGCCGAGGGAGTCTCCTGGCTGCCCGACACCATCATGGGAATGCCTACGCTGCTGATCGCGCATATCGCCTTCAATGTGCCCTATGTCATCTTCAACGTGACCCCCAAGCTCAAGCAGCTGGACATCAAGCTGTATGAGGCAGCTCTGGATCTGGGCTGCGACCCCAGGCAGGCGTTCTTCAAAGTCATCCTGCCTGAGATCAGCCCGGCTATCCTGTCGGCCTTCCTCATCTGCCTGACCTACTCCATCGATGATTTTATGATCTCCTATTTCAACTGCGGCACGGTGGAGACCCTGCCCATTGCCATCTATTCCATGACCCGAAAAAAGGTCAGCCCGGAGATCTATGCCCTGTCCACCATCATGTTTGTGGTGATCCTGACCATCATCCTCATCTCCAATGCCATGGAGAGCCGGGAGTACCGCCGGGATCAGAAGGCACTGAGAGGGGAGGACGTAAAATGAAACGTTTTGCTGTTCTGCTGCTGACGCTGGCCATGGTGTTCTGCTGTGCTGCGCCCGCCTTTGCCGCCGGAACCATTGAGGTGACCGAGGACGTTTCGGTCTCGGACGATTACGACTGGACCCGCTTTCAGGGCCAGAATCTCACCCTCAACGTTTACAACTGGGGCGAATACATCTCCAACGGCTCCGATGACAGCGTGGATGTGGTGGCCGCCTTCGAGAAGCTTACCGGCATCAAGGTCAACTACACCACCTTTGATTCCAACGAGTCCATGTACGCCAAACTGAAATCCGGTGCGGCCAACTACGATGTGGTCATCCCTTCGGATTACATGGTGGCAAAGATGATCGCCGAGGGAATGCTTGCACCGCTGGATTACAGCAACATCCCCAACTCCCAGAACATCGATGCGGTCTACCGTGATCCGGATTATGACCCCACCAACGCCTATACCGTGCCCTATATGCTCTGTACCACCGGTATCATCTACAACACCACCATGGTGGAGAATGCCCCCACCAAATGGGCTGACCTGTGGGACGAGCAGTACGCGGGCAACATCCTGATGTTCAACAACAGCCGTGATGCCTACGCCATTGCGGCGTTCAAGAACGGCACCAGCATCAACCCCGAGACCCCGGAAGAGGTGGACGAGGTGGTGGAGACCCTGAAAGAGCAAAAACCGCTGGTGCAGGCCTACGTCATGGATGAGATCTTTGATAAGATGATCGGCGGCGAGGCAGCCATCGGCGTGTACTACTCCGGCGATGCCATTACCATGATCGATGATAACCCGGATCTGGCCTGGGTGTTCCCGGAGGAGGGCAGTGTGCTGTCGGTGGACTGCATGGCGGTGCCTGCCACCAGTGAGCACAAGGAAGCTGCGGAGATGTTCATCAACTTCATGTGCGAACCGGACATCGGAAAAGCCAATGCGGAGTATATCGGCTACACCACCCCCATGCAGAAGGTGTGGGATATCCTGGACGAGGATCTGAAGTACAGCGAGATCGCATACCCCTCTGAGGAAGTGGAAGCCAAGGAAAAGGTGTTCACCGCCCTGAGCGATGAGGTCAACAACGAGCTCGACGTAAAGTGGAGCGAGATGAAGAGCTACAATGAGGGCGGCAGCGGCGTTGTGTTCCTGCTGCTGCTGCTTGCCATGGTAGCGCTGGCCTGCTTCAACATCTGGCGCAAGCTGCGCAAAAAGACCCGGAATCAGTATTGAGAAGAAAGGGCCCTCTCCGTCAAAGCCTCTGGCAATGCGAAGCAATGACGGAGAGGGTCCTCTTGTGGAAAGGAAACGTATGAATCAATATACCTATCATACAACTGTCCTGAACGCAGACGGCGATTTTCGCCGGATGATCAAGCCCAGCGCCCTGTTCCGCTATGTGGAGCAGGCAGCGGCAGACCACGCCCGCGCCTACGGCATGGATGATGCTTTTTTCAAGGCGCACCACACGGCGTTTCTGGTGGGCAAGCAGGCGGCGCAGATCACCCGGATGCCCCTGCGCGCCGAAAAGCTGACATTTGTTACCGCCTGTGAGCCGTGCAAGAAGGGTTCGATGAAGCGGCTGACCCGCATTCTGGACGAAGCAGGGAAGGAGTGTGCTCTGATCGACAGCCGGTGGATCATGGTGGATACCGATCGTGAGTGCATCCTGCGCCAGCCCTCCTGGCATACGCCCGGTTACTGGAACGAGGATCTGGAAGGGGAGCTGCCCCAGCTGGTGCACAAAGCAAAGGAACTGACCTGTGCGGGCAGCCGGACAGCCAGCTACTCCCTGTGCGACCTGAACGGCCATGTGAACAACGCCTGCTATCTGGACATCGCCTGTGATGCCCTGCCGCTGGAGGTGGTCAAGGGCGGGCCGTTGAAATTCGTCTCCGTCAAGTACCACCGGGAGATCCCGCTGGGCAGTCAGGTCGAGGTGTTTTATGCGCCCTCGGCCGATGGCTGGTATGTGGTGGGCCGCCGCGAAGAGCACGCCGCGTTTGAATGCTACCTGGAATTTACAAAATAAATCCGGAAAAATTACAATTATGTTACAAAATCTGCGAAAAAGGTCTTGCAAAACGGAAATAAAAGAGTTACAATATGGTTACAGAAAGCGATGAACGCTTTTTGAGACTGAAATCTTTTTCTTCTTGTTGAATAAGAGATATCGGGTGCAGGGCCTTCTCCTCCTCCGGCTGTTCTCCTTCACAGCTGTCGGCACTGTACCGCACAGGCGGTATCTCGCTTCGTGTGCAAAAAAGTCCGTCCGGTTTTCCGGTACGGACTTTTTTGCATTCCACTTTGTGCCAGAAAACCTGCCTGTCAGGCCGAAAAGTATGACCTTGCACGTTTTTGGTGGTCAATTTTACTGTTTTTCCGCAAAGGACAGTTCTAAAGTTTGTTGCCACTGGGGTTTGTATTCTGACGGGGTTTGTGGTAAAGTATAGTCAATCAATTTATAAGCAGCAAACATGAATTATTTTGATGCTGGCCCGTTGTTGATGCGTTAAGAAAAAAGGAGTTTAGAGTATGGCTTATTTCTATGAAGAACCTTCCCGCACCTTTGGCGAGTACCTGCTGGTTCCGGGTTATTCCTCTGCAGAGAATGTCCCCACGGCAGTCAGCCTGAAGACCCCGCTGGTCAAGTACCGCAAGGGGGAAGAGGCCTGCCCGCTGGAAATGAACATCCCCATGATCAGTGCCATCATGCAGTCGGTCTCCGGCGATAAGCTGGCCATTGCACTGGCACGTGAGGGCGGTGTGTCCTTCATCTACGGCTCCCAGAGCATTGAGAACGAGGCTGCCATGGTGCGCCGCGTCAAGAGCTATAAGGCCGGTTATGTGGTCTCCGATTCCAACCTGGCTCCCACCGCCACCCTGCACGATGTGCTGGAGCTCAAGGCCCGCACCGGCCACTCCACCATTGCTGTCACTGCCGATGGCACTCCTCACGGCAAGCTGATGGGCATTGTGGCCTCCCGTGATTACCGCGTCAACCACACCCCCGATGATGCTTCCGTTACCACCTTTATGACTCCCATCGAGAAGCTGGTCACCGCACCGGAGAATACCTCCCTGCACGACTGCAACAATATCATCTGGGACAACAAGATCAACACGTTGCCGCTGGTGGATGCTGAGGGCAACCTGAAATACTTCGTGTTCCGCAAGGACTACGATTCCCACAAGAAGAACGTCAACGAGCTGCTGGATGCCAACAAGAGCTATGTGGTCGGTGCCGGCATCAACACTCGCGACTATGCCCAGCGCGTTCCCGCACTGGTCGAGGCTGGCGTGGATGTGCTCTGCATCGACTCCTCCGAGGGCTACTCCGAGTGGCAGAGCCGTACCATCGCCTGGATCCGTGAGCACTACGGCGACACCGTGAAGGTGGGCGCAGGCAACGTTGTGGATGCCGAGGGCTTCCGTTTCTTGGCAAAGGCCGGTGCAGACTTCGTCAAGATCGGCATTGGCGGCGGTTCCATCTGCATCACCCGTGAGACCAAGGGCATCGGCCGTGGCCAGGCCACCGCAGTCATTGAGGTCGCAAAGGCCCGTGACGAGTACTTCAAGGAGACCGGCATCTATGTGCCCATCTGCTCCGATGGCGGCATCGTCCACGATTATCACATCACTCTGGCTCTGGCCATGGGCGCTGATTTTGTCATGTTGGGCCGCTACTTCGCCCGCTTTGACGAGAGCCCCACGAACAAGGTGCGCATCAATGGCCAGTATATGAAGGAGTACTGGGGCGAGGGCTCCAACCGTGCCCGCAACTGGCAGCGTTACGACCTGGGCGGTTCCACCAAGCTGAGCTTTGAGGAAGGCGTGGACAGCTATGTTCCTTACGCAGGTCCTCTGGCCGATGGTGTCCAGACCACCCTGTACAAGGTCAAGAGCACCATGTGCAACTGCGGCGCACTCTCCATCCCCGAGCTGCAGCAGAAGGCCAAGCTGACTGTAGTTTCCTCCACCTCCATCGTGGAGGGCGGCAGCCATGACGTTGTGCTGAAAAATGCAACCCCCAATATTATAAACGGCTGAGCCTGAACAGGCTTGCAGGGCCGCTCCCGGAGCTTTCGGGGGCGGCCCTTTTGGCAGTACCAAAAAAGATTTTTCTTTCTGCACGCAGGAAATTTACAAAAGCCCTTGCACCCGGGCGGCAAAGATGCTATCATGGTACAAACGTCCTGTCAAGACAGGGTGCTGGCCCACGCACTGCCGGAACAAAGGCAGGGGAGAAGGGGCTGCTTTTTCAGCAGCGGCAAGGCTTTTTCGCTGCTGCGAAGTACAAGGAGAGGAAACTTTTCATGGACGAGATCAAAGTTGTTCCGTACATTCCGGACGAAGATTATGATAACCCTGCCATGGTGGTGGATTTCTACGAATTCACGATGGCGAACTGCCTGTTCCTGCACGGCTTTAAGAACACCACCCTTGTGTTCGATATGTTCTTCCGTAAGAACCCGGACAACATGGGTTACTCCATCAGCGCAGGCCAACGCAAGCTGACCCGGTTCCTGCTGAATTATCACTTCAACGAGCAGGATATCCGCTGGCTGCGCACCAAGGGTATGAGCGAGGAGTTCTGCGAGTATCTGCGCACCTACAAGTGGAAGGGTGATATGTACGCTCTGCCCGAGGGCACGGTTTGCTACCCCCATGTGCAGATGGTCCGCATTGAGTGCGACCTGGTGGGTGCGATCCTGATCGAGACCTACCTGCTGCAGACGATGAACTTCCACAGCCTGATCACCACCAAGGCGACCCGTGTGACCGGCCTGAACACCCATACGCCCCGCAGCGTCATGGAGTTTGGCACCCGCCGCGCACAGGGCGAGAGTGCAGGCAATGATGGCGCGTATGCCGCTGTTCTGGGCGGCTGCATCGGCACTGCCAACTGCCTGGCTGAGATGAAGTATGGCTCTGAGGTCAAGGCGGTTGGCACCGTGGCACACAGCTTCATCGAGTTCTTCCCGACGGAGTTTGATGCCTTCAAGGCCTTTGCGGATACCTACCCGGATTCCGTCAGCCTGCTGCTGGATACCTACAACATCATGGAGAGCGGCCTGCCCAACCTCATCAAGCTGGACGACTACCTGATCGAGAAGTACCCCAATGACCCCAACCGCCGCGTCAAGAGTGCCCGTATCGATTCCGGCGATCTGGCCCGTGGCTCCAAGCGCCTGCGTAAGGCACTGGATGCCGCAGGCAAGCCCTATATCAAGCTGGTGGCTTCCAATGGTCTGGACGAGCGGAAGATCGCCAACATGGAGCTCTATGAGCACGCTCATTTTGATTCCTACGGCGTGGGCGAGAATCTCATCACCTCTGCTTCTGACCCTGTGTTCGGCGGCGTGTATAAACTGGTGGCGGTCAAGCTGCCGGATGGCACCTATCAGCCCAAGATGAAGTGCTCGGATTCTGCCAGCAAGGCCATCATCCCGGGCAAGAAAATGCCCTGGCGGCTCTACGATGAAAATGGTCAGGCCCAGTGCGATCTGATCGCCATGGATGGTGAGGTCATCGAAGCAGGCAAGCCGGTAAAGATGGTCAACCTTGACCCGGATGCCATCGAGCGCACCATTACCATCACCCCCACCAAGGTCAAGCGGCTGCTGGTGCCCCATATCCTGAACGGTGAACTGGCCATCGAACTGCCCGGGATTGCCGAGAAAAAGGCCTATATCGCAAAGCAGCTGACCGAAGAGACTTGGGAGACCGAGCTGCGCATCGAGATGCCGCATAAGCACTATGTCAATATGACCCCCGCTGTGGCCGAGTGCCGCGCCAAGATGTATTCGGAACTGCATGGCGGAAAGGTGTAACTTGACAAAGCAGGGTTTCTATTGTATTATAATAACCGTTGTGTGAATCTTACATGTTTTGATACATGTTTGCAACTCCGTAACGACGGACTTGTGATAAATGTTTGACTCATCACCTGTTATTCCCGGCTCTCTGTGAATGTCCAGAGCAGCAGGGCTTTGTAAGCCGGGTTTCTATGCGCCACTGTGGTGAAATTGGCAGACACGAGGGACTTAAAATCCCTTTCTGGAGACAGAGTGCGGGTTCAAGCCCCGCCGGTGGCATAAAAAATCCCCTTCAGCGTAAGCTGAGGGGGATTTTTTACTGTTGCATCGCGTACAAAGTGTAATTCTGCGCAGGCAGAAATGCGGATGCAGCTCAGCGGTTTTCCATAGCATTGAATCGTTCCAGGAAGCTGTGGTCCACACCCTCGGATCGATAGCCCGGCATGGTATCAATGGCGACATTGTGGATGCTGCGGAAGATGCTGTTTTCGATATTGGGATTGTCGCGCTTCAGGCGGCGGAGCAGGATCTTGATCTCCTGCCGCTTGGAACCACCGCCGCCGTTGTCGCACATGGTGCAGTTCTCGGTAAAGCGGCAGGCGCACTGGATGAATTCCAGATCATTGTAGCGCTTCAAGGCCAGGATATCTTCTTCCCGGATGCAGTACATGGGGCGGATCAGGGTCATGCCGGGAAAGCTGGTGCTGTGGAGCTTGGGCGGCATGGCCTGCATCTGGGAGCCGTAGAACATGCTCATCACGGTCGTCTCAATAACATCGTTGAAGTGGTGGCCCAGCGCGATCTTATTGCATCCCAGCTCCTTGGCCTTGCTGTACAGGTGGCCGCGCCGCATCCGGGCACAGAGGTAGCAGGGGTTCTTTTCGGTGTTGTTGGCAACGGAAAAGATGTTGCTCTCGAAGATGGTCACCGGGATGTGCAGCAGCTCGGCATTGGACTCGATCTTCTGGCGGTTGATCTCATTGTAGCCGGGGTCCATCACCAGAAAGACCAGCTCAAAGGGAACATCGCTGTGCCTCTGCAGCTCCTGCATCAGCTTTGCCATCAGCATGGAGTCTTTGCCGCCCGAGATGCAGACGGCGATCTTATCTCCCTCCTGTACCAGCTCGTAGCGCTTTACTGCCACGATAAAGGGGGTCCACAGCTCCTTGCGGTATTTCTTGATGATACTGCGTTCGATCATCTGATAAGGTTCAAGCTCACGTTTCATGTTGGTTCCTCTTTTTATTTAATGTACGGCGGTCAGCTCACGGTAGCAGACATCGAACGCCTGCAAAAAGGCTTTGATCTCGTCCTCGGTGGTCAGGTGGCTCAGGCTGATGCGCCAGGAGGACAGTGCGTTGCGGCGGTCGCGGCTGACCGCAAACACCGCACGCGAAGGCAGACCATCCGAAGAGCAGGCTGACTTGACCGAGACGCAGACCCCTTTAGCATCCAGCTCCCGCTGGAACACGGTGCCCTTGACATTACGGACGCTCAGATTCAGCACATGAGGGATGGCGTGTTCCGGGCTGTTGATGCGCACCAGCGGATATGTGCTGAGGGCGGCGCGGAGCTCTGCATTCAGTTTTGCCACATGGCCAACGCGTCCGGGCAGGTCAGTGACGGCGAGATCAAGCGCACAGGCCAGTGAGGAGGCCAGCGCCACAGTGGGGGTGCCGCTGCGGTAGATGGTGGTACTCTCGCCGCCATGGATGAGAGGCTCCAGCGCCAGATTCCGCCGCTTGATCAGCAGGCCGATGCCGTTTAGCCCGTAGAATTTGTGGGCCGTCAGGCTCATGGTGTCCACGCCCTCAAAAGAAACGGGGATCTTGCCCACAGCCTGGGTCGCATCCACATGCAGGTGACAGTGAGGGTATGCTTTCAGGATGGCGGCGATCTCCTGTACAGGCTGCACCACGCCCAATTCACTGTCCACCAGCGTTACGGCAACGCAGATGGTATCCGGGCGAAGCAGATCCTTCAGGTGCTCAAGATCCACGGTGCCGTCCTGTTTCACGTCCAGCAGGTCGATCTCATACCCCTGCTCCTGTAATGCCGTCAGGGTGCCGCTGACCGAAGAATGTTCCAGCGGAGTGGAGATGATGTGCCTGCCCGCATGGCGGGAGAGACGGGCCAGCCCCTTTAAAGCAAAGTTGTTTGCCTCGCTGGCACCAGAGGTATAGATGATCTCTGCTGGCTGAACGCCCAGCAGAGAGGCGATTTTGATGGTGGCAGCATCGATCTCTGCCTTGGCGGCAGAGCCTGCCTGGTGGTGAGAGTTGGCGTTGCCGATGCAGCGGCGCTCCACGGCACAGAACTGCTCCAACACCCGCGCATCCACCGGGGTGTTTGCAGAATAATCCAGATAGATCATAACATTCCTCTTGAAATACAAATCAATTCAATAGGTTATATTATAGTGCGGACAGGGGCATATTTCAAGATGTCCGGCCAAAAAGCTGAGAGAAACTGCGGCAAACGGATTGCATCCGGGCAGGGTTTCTGGTATACTTTATAAAGTCAGACAGGGAAGGGGAGAGCAAAATGTTTCGTTCGACTTTGCGGAGCGCGTGTTTTGCCTTCCGGTCCCGTTTTTTGAATCTGCTCCAGAAGGATTGAGGCACTGCCGTTGCTGCGGCAATGCCTCTTTTTTTGGGCAGCGATGAAAGGAGAACTTCTCTATGAGTGAAAAGATCGATTACTCCAAGGGCATTTACGATGCCCGGCAGCTCGGCACCGGACGGATGCTGATCCTGGGCTTGCAGCACATGTTTGCCATGTTCGGCGCAACTGTGCTGGTGCCCCTGCTCACCGGCCTGAGCGTTTCCACCACTCTGCTCTGTGCCGGTCTGGGCACCCTGCTGTTCCACCTTGTCACCAAGGGCAAGGTCCCGGCCTTCCTTGGCTCCTCGTTTGCCTACCTGGGCGGTTTTTCCATTGTAGCCCCCATGCTGGCTGACGCAGACGGCAACCTGACCGTTGTCAATACCAAAATGCTGCCCTACGCCTGCGCGGGCGTGGCACTGTCCGGCATTCTGTACCTGCTGGTCAGCCTGCTCATCTCCACCTTTGGCATCCGCCGCATTATGAAATTCTTTCCGCCGGTGGTCACAGGCCCCATCATCATCTCTATTGGTTTGATCCTGGCCCCCTCCGCCATCACCAACTGCGAGTCCAACTGGCTGCTGGCTTTTGTGGCCCTGGGCACCGTTATTGTCTGCAACATCTGGGGTAAGGGCATGGTCAAGATCCTGCCCATCCTGATCGGTGTGCTGGTCTCCTATGCTGTGGCTCTGGTCACTGGTGCAGTCAACTTTGAGGCCATTGCTGCTGCCGACTGGTTCGGCATCCCCCTGCACAAGAGTGCCATGGGCCTGTTTGCCATCGACGGCAGCCCTGAGTTCATCAGCGCAATGTTCACCATCATCCCCATTGCGCTGGCAACCATGATGGAGCATGTGGGCGATATCGCTGCCATCAGCGCTACGGTCGGCCACAACTATATCAATGATCCCGGCCTGAACCGCACCCTGATGGGCGACGGCCTTGCCACTGCCATGGCTGGTCTGCTGGGCGGCCCCGCCAATACTACCTACGGTGAGAACACCGGTGTTCTGGCCCTGAGCCGCATCTACGATCCGCTTGTCATCCGCATTGCCGCTGTGATGGCTGTGATCCTGAGTTTCAGCCCCAAGTTTGAGGCCGTCATCAACACCATCCCCACCGGCATCATTGGCGGCATCAGCTTTGTGCTGTACGGAATGATCTCCGCGATCGGTGTCCGCAATGTGGTCGAGAACCATGTAGACTTTACCAACAGCCGCAACCTGATCGTTGCCGCTGTCATCCTGGTCTGCGCGCTGGGCTTCAACTCTGTGGGCGGTCTGACTTTCGCTGTGGGCGGTGTCTCCATCAACCTGTCCGGCCTGGCCATTGCTGCTATCGTGGGCATTCTGCTCAACGCCATCCTCCCCGGCAATGATTACGAGTTTGATGCTGCCAACGGCTCCGATGCTCCGAGCAGCGGCAACCTGCAGGTCTAAAAAATAAATAGGAATAATTCTTAAAATTAGTCTTGACTAATCTAGGAATCATTGCTATAATAGGCTCAGAAGCAAGGCCCCCTGTACCAGAGGGGAGGCCAAGATCATAATGAAAAACAATGGAGGATATTCTTATGAAAAAGTATGTTTGCACCGTCTGTGGTTATATCGCTGAAGGCTCTATCCCTGAGCAGTGCCCTGTCTGCAAGGCGCCTGCATCCGCATTTGTCGAAAAGACCGGCAACACCTATGTGACCGAGCATGTGGTCGGCATCGGCAAGGCTGAGGGTGTGCCTCAGGAGATCGTTGACGGTCTGCGTGCAAACTTTGAGGGTGAGTGCAGCGAGGTCGGCATGTACCTGGCCATGGCCCGTGTGGCTGAGCGCGAGGGCTACCCTGAGATCGCTGAGGCTTACAAGCGCTATGCCTACGAAGAGGCTGACCACGCATCCCGTTTCGCCGAGCTGCTGGGTGAGGTCGTGACCGATAGCACCAAGAAGAACCTGATGATGCGTGCTGAGGCTGAGTGCGGCGCATGCTCCGGCAAGATGGACCTGGCCAAGAAGGCAAAGGCCCTGAACCTGGATGCAATCCACGATACCGTCCACGAAATGGCAAAGGACGAGGCTCGCCATGGCCGCGGCTTCGAGGGCCTGCTGAAGCGCTACTTCAACGTGGAGCTGTAATTCCTGCATTCTTCTGAACCTGTTATTATAAAGCTGCCGTGCGGTTCCAAAGCTGCACGGCAGCTTTTTTGCTTGACGGGATCCATGGCAGGGCGTACAATGAAAAAAAAAACATTCCGAAAAAGGGGAAGTCTTATGAAATCAACTTCCACACGCTGTGCGCTGCTGGACGAGCTGCGCGGGCTGGACCTGATCAGCATGATGCTTTACCATGGCATGTGGGATCTGGTCTATCTGTTTGGTGTGCGTGCACCGTGGTATGGCAGCTGGCAGGGAGAACTGTGGCAGCAATCCATCTGCTGGGTGTTCATCTTGCTGTCCGGCTTCTGTCTGCCGCTGGGCCGCCACCCGGTCAAACGAGGCGCGGTGGTGTTTGGGTGCGGCGCACTTGTCACGGCGGTCACGCTGATCTTTATGCCTGCGGATGTTGTCTGGTTCGGCGTGTTGACCCTGCTGGGCTCGGCTATGATCTTCACAGGACTGCTGGAAAAGTGGATGGAAAAGGTGCCCCCGGTGGTCGGCCTTGCAGGGAGCATGTTTCTGTTTTACTTCACCCGCTATGCAGCCGATGGCTATTTGCAGCTGGGCCATTGGCTCATCACACTGCCGGGTTTTCTCTACGCCAACTACTTCACGGCCTATCTGGGGTTTTATCCCTTTGGCTTCTTCTCTACGGATTACTTCCCACTGACCCCGTGGCTCTTCCTGTTCTGGGCTGGTTTTTACCTGCATCATCTGGCAGAGCGAACAGCGCAGAGTCTCCGTCCGCTGCGTCGTTCGGTTTGCCCGCCGCTGGGGTGGCTGGGGCGGAATTCGCTGATGCTATATCTGCTCCACCAGCCGGTGATCTACGGCGTGCTGACGGTGGTGTTCCTGTTGCTGCGCCGGGGTGGAGGAGCGCTCTGAAAAATTCTGTAAAAGGTTCTTGACAAGGAGCCCGCCCTGTGGTATTCTTTTGATGGTTAGAAAAGCCTAACCAAATTGCTCTGTCTTATGTCAGGCAGAGCAATTTCTTGAAGATAAAAGTTAGAATATACTAATCAAAATTGAAAGAGAGGTTCTTCTTTATGAGCAAAGTAGCAGTTGTATTCTGGAGTGCAACCGGCAACACGGAGACCATGGCAAACTGCGTGGCAGAGGGTGCAAACGGCACCATCGTTCCCTGTGGCGAAATGAACGCCGCAAAGCTGGCAGAGTTTGATGCAGTTGCATTTGGCTGCCCCGCAATGGGCGCAGAGCAGCTGGAAGAGAGCGAGTTTGAGCCGATGTTCTCCGATCTGGAAGGTTCCCTGAACGGCAAGAAGATCGCTCTGTTCGGCTCTTATGGCTGGGGCGACGGCCAGTGGATGCGCGACTGGGTCGAACGTGCACAGGGTGATGGCGCACAGGTGCTCAACGGCGAGGGTCTGATCTGCAACGAGGCACCGGATGAGGATGTTCAGGCTGCCTGCCGAAAGCTGGGCGCAGATCTGGCAGCGTGGTGACCGGATTAGAAGCACATTGCAAAATTTGACAAATGGGGTTTGCTGTGTTAAACTCTAAAAGTTGCGCAGCAGCCCATTTGCCGGACAAACGAACCTGAGAGCAGCAGGGGAACAACAGGGGCTGAACCCGGTCTCCTGCTGCTTTGCTTTTTAGGAAAGGTGGTGTGTATGGAAATGGCTGTTGCTATTGGAATTACGGCCTGTTTCGCAGTTTTGCGTCACGCGGTGCGTTGCGCGGCTCTGCGGATGGCCCGCAAGGAAAAAATGCAGGAGGAACAGTCCCAATGTCCAAAACCACCCCGGAAGACCTGGCAAAGAAGCGTTCCGACGAAAAAATGCTTGTCAGCGAGATGATCGCACTTTACTGCCGCAAACAGCATCACACCCTCAGAGGCAGTCTCTGCCCGGAATGCCAGAAGCTGCATGATTATGCGCTGGCCCGCATTGAGCACTGCCCCTTTATGGAGACCAAGACCTTTTGCTCGGCCTGCAAGGTGCATTGCTATCAGCCGGAGATGCGGGAAAAGATCCGCACTGTCATGCGCTGGGCCGGGCCCAGAATGCTGCCGGTGCATCCCGTTCTCTCCATCAAGCATGTGATCGTGACAATGAAGGCAAGGCGTGAAGCAAACGCAGGAAAATAAGCAGCCATGTATAATCGCCTGAAGCCGGGGCAACCTAGAGCCAAGGAGGCGATAGAAATGGAAAACACAGGTGTGACCTGCGATGTCTGCGAGTGCCGTCACAATGTGCAGAACTGCAAGTGTGATCTGCCCCAGATCAAGGTGACAGAGCACTGCTCTTGCACCACCCAGCAGGTGGAGACCCCGCACTTCTGCCAGAATTACGAAAAGAAGTAATCTGTAATGGCAGAAAACTCCCCGCCCAGCGCCCCAGACAGGGCATGAGCGGGGAGTTTTTGTGTGCTGTTCAGTGGATGACCACACTGCAGGTAGCAAGGCTGCGCACCAGTGTGCCGACGCTGTCCTTCATCTGGATGCCGGCAAAGCCCAGACGGAAAGCGGCCTGTACATTCTCCAGCCGGTCATCAATGAAAACACTTTCCCCGGCCTTGAGCTGGTATTTGTCCAGCAGGGCCTTATAGATGCGCGGGTCAGGCTTGTTGATGTGCACCTCACAGGAGGCCACGCCGCCGTCGAACAGGCCCTTGAGGTCGCGCTCGGTCAGATAATCCAGCACATCCTCGGGGATATTGCTCAGGTAATAGACGCAGTAGCCACGGCTCTTGAGTTTCCGCACCAGCTCCTGCATCCGGCGGCGGGGGCGGAGGATATGCATCCAATCGTCCAGCACGCCCTGCACCTCAAACGCGCGGCCATATTCCTTTGCGCGGGCCAACATCCGCAGGTTGGCCTCGGAGCGGGTGATAAGCCCTGCATCCAGCAGCTTCCACTCCTCGCTTTCAAAGGTCAGCTGGGAGACCTGTTCCTCTACCTCGGCATTGCAGAAGCGGTCTACCAGGTAGGTCTTGGGGTCAAAGTCCACCATGACACCGCCCAGATCAAAGATGATATTTTTATACATCGCTGTTTCCTCAATTCTGTATGGATGTTTCTGCCAGAAAGATTCTGCCCACAGTATAGCACAACTGCCCGCCCTGCATCAAGCACTGTGCCGCCGCATAGGATGAAACAGGCAAACTGCGGGGAGGGGAGCACGATGAAATTCCGGGAGCTGTGCACAAAGGAGATCGTTCAGCTGAGCAACGGGGCCTGCCTTGGCCGCGCCGATGATCTGGAGCTCGATCCGGCAACGGCGCAGGTCAAAAGCCTGCTGCTGCTCGGGCAGCCTCATCTGTTTGGGCTGCTGGGCCGGGACGAGACTCTGGTCATCCCCTGGACGGACATCGAAACACTGGGAGTGGACGCGATCCTGGTCCGCACGGAGCTGCCGGAGCCGGAAGCCAAAAAGCAGGGTTTCTGGCAAAAACTGCGGCACTGGCTGGACGGCTGAAATTTTTCGTGAATTTTTCCTGCATCAGGGTTTGATTTTACAAAAAATCGGATTATAATAGAGAACCGTGAGCGGCAGAGCCTTGCCGCTCCGGTTTGAAATCTGATTTCCGGAAGTGAAAGGAACTTCTCTCTATGAACGCAAAAAAACATACGCCGCTTTCCCTGCATGGGCTGCGGCTGCTCTTCCCTCCACTGGCAACGCTGGGCATCCTGTTCCTGACGGAGTGGATCGCCCGCGGCAGCCTGACAGGGGAGACCTTTACCCAATACATTTTCCCCCATGCTGAAGCCTATCTGCTGGCGTGGGCCATGCTGTTTCTCAGCTGGCTGGCAGTGGACTGGCTGACCCGGTTTGCACCGTTGGCGACCCTGCTGGCGGCGGTGCTGGGCTGTGCCCCGGCGGCAGTCAATTTCTACACACTGCAGCTGCGCGGCGAGCCCTTCCTGCCCTGGGATCTGATGCAGGTGTCAGAGGCTGCGGGCGTGGCAGCTGCGGCCGGTATCCACATCCAGACCAGCATGGTGGTATCCATTGTTATTATCGTGCTGCTGGTCGTAGTGTCTTTCTTCCTTTATAGAGGGCGGCAGAAGCTGAACTGGAAGCCCCGGGTGGCAGGCTTTCTTGCCAGTGCGGCAGCTACCTGCGGCCTGCTCTTTGGCGTGTTCCTGCAGCCTGCCGTGACACAGGCTATTGGCATTGTGCCGGATGCCTGGATGCAGGATCGCTACTACCGCTATTATGGTGTCATCACCAGCTTTCTGACCAATCTGACCAATCTGGAGATCTCCAAGCCGGAGGGGTATTCAGAGGAGGCTGTCAACGAGATCCTGGATGATACCGAAGCTGCACAGAAATATTCCACGGCTCCGCTCTACCCGGGGTCTTACGGTGCCACCACCTCTGCGGACGAGACTGTGAAAAAGCCCACCATCATCTACGTGATGGACGAGTCCTACTGGGACGTGTCGGAGCTGGAACAGTACGGTTTCCAGTTTGATACCGATGTCTCTGCCAACCTCCACGCCCTGCAGCAGACCAGTGCTTCTGGCCGGGCGTACAGCCCCAGTTTCGGCGGCGGAACCTGCGATGTGGAGTTTGAAGCGCTGACAGGCTATTCGGCTTCCTTTCTGCCCAACGGCAGCAAGCCATACCAGCAGCATGTGACCAAGCCCATGTTCTCGCTGCCCAATTACCTCAAGCTGACGCAGGGATATCAGACGGCGGCAGTCCATTGCTTCTGGGCCAAATATTGGAGCCGGGACACGGCATACCCCAATCTGGGTTTTGACACCTTCCTGAGCCTGGAACAGATGACCCATGTCAACAAGGTGCGCAGGCACTACTGGACCAGCGGTCTGGTCACGGATGACTCCATGGCAGACCAGATCATCCAGCAGTACGAGAAGATGAAGACATCCTCGGATGCACCGGTTTTCCTGCACGCGGTCACAATGCAGAACCATACAAATTATAATAAAGACAACTACCCGGACGATGTGCGGGTGAAGGTGACAGAGCACCCGGCGGGCCTCAAGGCCAGCACCATCGGCGCACTGGAAGATTTTGCGACCGGCATCCGGGATGCCGATGCCATGCTGGGCAAGCTGACCCAATACTTCTCGCAGGTGGACGAGCCGGTGATCCTGGTGTTCTGGGGCGACCATTACAACCCCATTGATTCCAATTATGATGTCTTTACCAGCAGCGGCTATGCCAGCGATTCCAGTGCGGACCCGCGCCTGCACCAGACCACTCTGCTGATGTGGTCGAACTACACCGACAAGCCCGTGGATCTGGGCACCATTGCCGCTTACGATATCTCGCCGGTGATGATGAACCTCTACGGTCTGGAACAGCCGCTTTATTTCCAGCTGCTGAACCGCCAGCTGCAGGTGGCCGACCGCGCCAATACCCGGGGCACGGTGATGAATCTGGACGGCACCACCACCCAGACCCCAAGCTCCCTGCAGGAAAGCTGGAGCCAGAAGCACTGGCTGCTGCAATATGACCTGATGTTCGGCAAGGGCTATGCCCTCAGCCGGATGGGCATGGAAAGCCTGAACAGCACTCAGACGGACGAATAAACGAAAAATACGCGATTTTCTTGTAAAAAACAGAGAAAACCCCTTGCATCACACGCCTGTTTGTGCTATTATTACTTAGCATTACACACGCATCACTATGCCCTTTTGTGCTCTTTCGGGAGTGGGGGGCAGTCCAAAGCCATCCGATATGGCCGCGGATCACGGTGTGCGGAGGCAAAACAATATTGGAGGTATTTTTACTATGGCAGTCGTTTCTATGAAGCAGCTTCTCGAGGCAGGTGTGCACTTCGGTCACCAGACCCGCCGCTGGAACCCCAAGATGAAGAAGTACATCTTCACCGAGCGCAACGGCATCTACATCATCGATCTGCAGAAGACCGTGAAGAAGCTGGACGAGGCTTACAACTATGTGAAGGAAGTTGCAGCTGAGGGCGGCGACATCCTGTTCGTCGGCACCAAGAAGCAGGCTCAGGAGTCCATCCGTGACGAGGCTCTGCGCTGCGGCATGCACTATGTCAACGCTCGCTGGCTGGGCGGTATGCTGACCAACTTCCGCACCATCCGTAAGCGCATCGACCGTATGGATCAGCTGGCTAAGATGAAGGAGAACGGCACCTTCGAGCTGCTGCCCAAGAAGGAAGTTGCCAAGCTGGAGCTGGAGATGGAGAAGCTGGACAAGTACCTGGGCGGCGTCAAGAACATGAAGACCCTGCCCAAGGCTATGTTCATCGTCGATCCTCACAAGGAGCGCATCGCTGTTGCTGAGGCCCGCAAGCTGAACATCCCCATCGTGGCTATCGTTGATACCAACTGCAACCCCGACGAGATCGACTACGTGATCCCCGGCAACGATGACGCAATCCGCGCTGTCAAGCTGATTGCTGGCGCTATGGCTGACGCTGTGCTGGAAGGCAAGCAGGGCAACCAGGAGGCCGCTCCCGCTGAGGATGCAGCAAACGCCTGATTTCCCAAAATTCTCACAACCAAACAAATAACGTGTAAGGGAGAATAACAAAATGGCTATTTCTGCAAAGGACGTTATGGAACTGCGCAAGCAGACCGACTGCGGCATGATGGAGTGCAAGAAGGCTCTGACCGAGGCTGACGGCAACTTCGAGAAGGCAATCGAGATCCTGCGTGAGCGTGGTCTGGCTACCGCCGCCAAGAAGGCAAGCCGTATTGCTGCCGAGGGCATGGTCTACGCTGATTACTGCCCCGAGTGCAAGGTCGGTGTTGTCATCGAGGTCAACGCTGAGACCGACTTCGTTGCCAAGAACGACAAGTTCGTCAAGTTCGTCAAGGACACCACCAAGGTCATCATGGAGCAGAACCCTGCTGACGTTGAGGCCCTGATGAACTGCAAGATGGGCGATGAGACTGTCGATCAGGCTCTGAAGGAGCTGATCCTGGTCATCAAGGAGAACATCAAGGTCCGCCGTTTCGTCCGTTACGAGGGCGTCTGCTCTGCATACGTCCACGGCGGCGGCACCCACGGCATCCTGGTCAACTTCGAGACCACCAACGGCATCGAGGCTAAGGACGAGTTCGTTGCTTACGGCAAGGACATCGCAATGCAGGTCGCAGCTGCCAACCCCGGCTATGTGGACGAGGCATCTGTCCCCGCCGAGGTCGTGGCCAAGGAGAAGGAAATCATGCTGGTCCAGATGGCTGGCGATCCCAAGACCGCCAACAAGCCTGAGGCTGTGAAGCAGAAGATGATCGAGGGCAAGATCAAGAAGTTCTTCAAGGAGAACTGCCTGGTCGATCAGGAGTTCGTCAAGGACGGCGACCTGACGGTTGCTCAGTACACCGCAAAGGTCGCAAAGGACCTGGGCGGCGACATCAAGATCGTCAAGTTTGCCCGCTTCCAGAAGGGCGAAGGCCTGGAAAAGCGTGCTGATGACTTCGCTGCTGAAGTTGCAAGCATGGTGAAGTAATTTTAGCTTCCGACGCTGAAAACGGGAGCCGTAGTACTTGTTATGGGTGCTGCGGCTCCTTTTTTGTTTGTGTTTGTGCGGCAGATGTGCTATCATGGAGAAAAGAACCCTCTCAGGCATTTTTGTGCCGGGGTTATGACTAAGGAGAAATCTCTCTATGAAAAAACAAAATCTTACCCTTGCGGGCGTTCCGGCTATCCTGTACGGCGAGCGCAGCCGCAAGGTGTATCTTTATGTCCACGGGAAAAATGGCTGCAAGGAAGAGGCTGAACGCTTTGCAAACACCGCCTGCGCAGCAGGCTGGCAGGTGCTGGCCATCGACCTGCCCGAACACGGAGCGCGCAAGGACCGCCCGGAACAGCTGCTGCCGTGGGCGGTGGTGCCGGAAATTCAGGCAGTCTATGCCCGGATGCAGCCGGTCTGGCCGCATATCCGGCTCTATGGGGTCAGCATCGGGGCATGGCTGGCTATGCAGGCATTGCGGGCAGAAAAGCCGGAAAAGGCCCTGCTCGTGTCCCCGGTGGTGGATATGGAAACCCTCATCCTGAGCATGATGCAGGGCGCCCATGTCACCGAAGAACAGCTGAAGGCAGCAGGGGAGATCCCCACGGAGATGGGAGAAACGCTTTCGTGGTCGTATCTGTGCTGGGTGCGGGAGCATCCCCTGCAGTGGCATACACCCACCCAGGTGCTGTACGGCGACAAGGATGCGCTGACCTCCCGTGCGGTGATGGAGCGGTTCCGCCGGCAGAGCGGGGCACATCTGACCATCCTGCAGGGCGGGGAACACTGGTTCCACACCTCGGTGCAGATGGCTGCTGTGCAAACGTGGGAAGAAGCAAACCTTTGATTTTTAAAACGACTGCAAACAAAAATGCCGCTGACGGCTTTTCTTCCGTCAGCGGCATTTTGCCTATTCCGTTAAGCGATGCGCCGATCTGAGAGATCAGGCCTTGACTTCGCTGTTCTGTTCAGCCTTCTGGTAAGCCTTGAAGGAGTGGACCACGATGTTCAGGCCCAGAACGATCAGCAGGACAGCCAGGATCAGCTGCAGGCCGTTTGCGATGAACACAGCGCCCCAGGTGGTCTCGCCAGCGGGGATGGTCACAGAAGCGGCGGTGCTGATGGCCTTGACCATAGCAATCAGGCGCTGCACCAGAGCGGTGAAGGTGACGCACAGCATGATGATCAGCGGGGGGAAGATCATCTTGTTGTTGCGGCCGGTGACCTTCAGGAACACGCACAGGGTAGCCAGCACCAGAGCGCTCAGCAGCTGGTTGGCGGAACCGAACAGCGGCCAGATGTTGGCGTAGCCGATCTTGGTCAGGATGAAGCCGAACACCAGAGTGATGATGGTGGAGAAGTACACGTTGCACAGCAGCTTGCGCCAGCCCTCAGCGTGCTCCATGTCATCCACACTGAACAGCTCCTGGAAGCTCATACGGCCGATACGGGCCACAGCGTCCAGGCTGGTCAGGGCCAGAGCGGAAACGCACATGGTCATGAACACGGAAGCAAAGTGCTGGTCCAGGCCAAAGCCCACAAAGAAGCTGGCCACGCCACGGCTGAAGATCTGGAAGGGGGTGCCGTCGGCAGGGGTGCCGTCGGCGGCAGCGGCTGCGCCTGCCACGCACAGGGCGATGACAGCCAGCAGGCTCTCCAGGATCATGGCACCGTAACCGACCTTCAGCATATCCTTTTCATTGGAAACAGTCTTGGAGGAAGTGCCGGAAGAAACCAGGCTGTGGAAGCCGGAAACGGCACCGCAGGCCACGGTAACGAACAGGATGGGGAACATGGTGCCCAGCTTTGCGTTGTTGAAGCCGGTGAACACCGGCAGGTTCATGACGGGGTGGTTGACAATCAGGCCCAGAACGGCACCTACGATCATAGCCACGAACATGAAGGTGGTCATGTGGTCACGGGGCTGCTTCAGCAGCCACATGGGCAGCACGGCAGCGAAGAAGATGTAAACGAAGGTGATGTAGCTCCATGCAGCCTTGCCCAGGATGACAGGAGCGTTTGCGCCAACCACGAAGGACAGCACGATGAACACGATGCTGATGACGTTTTCTTTCCAGCCGGTGAAGTGGAACTTGTTCTGCAGCAGGCCAAAGACCACAGCGAACACCATGAACATGATGGAGACCATGCCGGCAGCGCCGTTGGTCTGAGCAGCTTCCACCAGAGCACCGTCGGTGCCGTAGGCGTTGAAGGTGCCTGCGACCATGTCTGCGAAGGCAGCGATGACGATGCCGCAGAACAGCCAGCAGAACAGCAGGAACAGCTTGCGGCCGGTCTTGCCGATATACTTCTCGATCAGCATGCCCATGCTCTTGCCGTCATTCTTGACGGAAGCGTACAGAGCGCCGAAGTCGGTGACGGCACCGAAGAAGATGCCGCCCAGCAGGACCCACAGCAGAACGGGCAGCCAGCCGAAAGCGGCAGCCTGGATGGCACCGGTGACAGGGCCTGCACCGGCAATGGAGCTGAACTGGTGGGCGAATACCGTCCAACCGTCGGTGGGAACATAGTCCCGGCCATCCTCATGGACAACAGCCGGGGTCTTGGCGGTGGGGTCGATGCCCCACTTGTTTGCCAGCCAGCGGCCGTAGAGTGCGTAAGCACCGAACAGACACACGGCGGCGATCAATACGATGACCAGCGTATTCATTGTTTTTACCTCTTTCCTTTTTTTCATGCGGCAAACCGGCCAGGTGCACAGCGCCGTCCGGCAAGGCTGGCAGCACCGCAGGGCGTAAAAAAGCCCTCGTCCATCCGGAAGATCTTCCGCCCAAGGAAGATCTTTCCCGAAGACGAAGGCTCACACATCCACTGCACAATGTGGATGATTTGCTCCGCGGTACCACTTCGCTTGCTGTCTGTGGACAGCCACTCCCACGCATGGCACATCTGCCATGCTGCCCGGTAACGAGGGCTGGACGGCGTTGCATTACTCAGGACGGTCAAGGTCCCGTTCACACACGCTGCTTGCAGGGGAGAGTCATTTGCTCCTGACTGCCGCCGTTGCATCAAAAAGGGCGGCTCGCTGAAAGAGGGTGCTGCAAATGATCATGTCCTGTTCGTCGCATTTGCCGAATGATTGCTCCTACTTTAGGGCAGAATTCATAATTTGTCAATATATTTCCGGGAAGTTCGGAGGATGCGCCAATTCGGCAAAGAAGTTCTAAGAGAATTTTAGGTGATTTTTATTCATATGTGAAAAGAGCTAAATTGAACAGTACATTTCCTGAAAAGAGTTCACGCAGAATGCTTGACTTTCACACTTTGAAGTGCTAAAGTAATAACACGATGAACCGACCCGATGTGATCAGAAGAAGGAGAACTGTTATGGCCGAGAAAAATCCCAGAAGAAACGAAACCATCGACGCGCTGTTCGACGCGATCCTCAGCCTGGAAACGCGGGAAGAATGCTACGATTTCTTCGAGGATCTGTGTACCGTCAAGGAGATCTCGGACATGGCGCAGCGTCTGGAGGCAGCAAAGCTGCTGCTGGACGGCAGCACCTACGAGCAGATCGTAAAAACGGTGGAGATCAGCACTGCCACCATCAGCCGCATCAACCGCTGCATCCAGTACGGCACCGGCGGCTATCGGCAGACCATTGAAAAGGTGCGCGAAAAGAAGCAGTAACGCCGCCACACGGCAGGGCATAGGATGGGGCGTGCAAACCCTCTTGACCGGAAAGGATGGTATTCTATGTCTGCTGAAACCTGTACCCGCTCCCAGTGCCCGGAGATGCCCAAGGTCACGCTGGACCAGGCTGTGATCGACCTGATGGAGAGCATCGCCCTGCAGGAAACGGCCCTCAGCCACATTCTGTGCGCCGAAAGCCAGAAGATGAAGGTGGCCATGGGCCTGGATGGGCTGGACCTGTGCAAGCTGCTGGAGGTCAACGACTCGGCAACCAACATGGTGCACGCCGTGGCCAACCTGGAGCTCGTGCTCAAGGATAAGCTGGAGTTCATCTCCAACAACCTCTACTATCCGCCTTCCGGCAGCGGCTGTTCCGCTGACCAGTAAGGCCCTCTGCCTGCCCGGGTGCCGGGCGGGCATTTTTGTTTACCGTCTCTTCACGGAAAGTTTGCATAAAAACCGGAAAATGCATTTGTTGGAATTGCTGAGGCGGTCAATCTGTGCTATACTATAGACTGTATCACCATGAAAGTGAGGAAACCGCAATTGCTGCATTACGATGCCATCCTGTTTGACGTGGACGGGACCCTGATCGATTCCGCTCCCGGCATTCTCCATACATTGGAAGAGGTCTTTCAGAAAATGGGCGTGGACGTCACCGGCGTCAATCTGCGCCGCTATCTGGGCCCGCCGCTGCGCAAGAGCTTCGGCGAGCACTTCACCGAGCTGGACAAGATCGAGCAGGCCACCCGCCTTTACCGCGAAAGCTACGCGGTGAAGGGCAGCCACGAATGCGCCGCGTACCCCGGTGCAGCGGAAATGCTGCAGCGCCTGAAGGACGCCGGGCTGATCCTGTGCACCGCTACTTCCAAGCCCACCGAGGTGGTCACCCCGATCCTGGAAGAAAAGGGTCTTGCACCCTTCTTTGATTTCATCGGCGGCGCGTCCATGGACGAGAGCCGCGACACCAAGACCGACGTGGTGCACTATGTGCTCAGCCAGCCCATGCTGCAGGGCAAGCGGGTGCTGATGGTCGGTGACCGCAACGACGACATGCGCGGCGCGGCAGACTGCGGTCTGGACGCTGCCGGTGCACTGTACGGCTATGGCAGCCGCGAGGAGCTTGCGCCCTTCCACCCGGTGCTGCTGGCCGAGAGCTGCGCCGACCTTGCCGACCAGCTGCTGGAGCAGCGTGCCTGAAACAACGCGCAATAAAGGGAATGGTGAAAACTATGAGACAGAATACACAACCGGAAAAACAGTCGCTGACGCCCATGCAGAAGCAGGCAGTGCTGGTGTGCATTGTGTGTGCACTGGCGGCGCTGCTGACCATTGGCATCACCCTTGTCCTGATCCACCGTGGCAAGGAACCGGCTGCCTCTTCGGAGCAGCCGGGCACCGAGCAGCCTGCGGATGATGCAAACATCGCCGACCATTACCAGATCAACGAACAGTCCAGTGCACTGCTCCCCGAGACGGCGGACGCGGGTGACGCCTACCAGAGTGAGACGCTGTTCATCGGCGATTCCAACACGGTGCGTCTGTATGCCAACGGCCTGATCAGCCTGCAGCAGTTCTGCGCCAAGGAGGGCATTGGCACAAGCGCTGCCCTGAACGAGGGCATCGTTACCTTTAAAAAGGACAGCAGCCGCTACACCATCGCGGAAGCTGTGGCCAAGATGAAGCCCCGCCGTGTGGTCATCATGCTGGGCACCAACGACACCGGCATGGCCGTGGAGGATTTCATCAGCAATTACAAGCAGCTGGTGCAGGCCATCCAGACCAGCTACCCCTACACCGACATCATCGTCAACACGGTGCCGCCGGTGCCTGCCGACCACTCCAACTATCCCAACATGGACCAGACCAGGATCGACGACTTCAATATGGCATTGCTGTCCATGTGTGAGGAAATGGGCCTGAAGTTCCTCAACACGGCCGAAGCCCTCAAGGATTCCACCGGCTACGGCAACGCCGACTATTACCAGAGCGGCGACATCCACCTCAAGACCTCCGGCCTGAAGGTGCTGCTGAACTACCTGCGCACCCATGCCTACGAGACCGAGGACCGCCGCCCGGACACCAACAACATTCCCAGCCGCGCCGAATATGTGCCCGACCCCAGTTCTGCTGTGGCTTCGTCCAGCAGTGAGGTGACCTCCTCTTCTTCCGAAGTGCAGGAGGACACCACCCAGTATCAGGCATCCTACCGCGTGGATAAGACCGGCGGTGGTACCCTGAGCGCCGGCAATGACAACGGCAAGACCACACTGACCTACAGCGTCGGTGCAAGCCAGTCGGTCAGCGTCACGGCGGTCCCGGCATCGGGCTATGTGTTCGTCAAGTGGAGCGACGGCGTGACCAACAAGACCCGCACGGATGCCAACTTCAAGCAGAATCTGGATGTGACCGCCGTGTTTGCTGCCGCCTCGGTGAAGATCAGCAGCAGCGGCAAGGCTGCAGTGGGCGGCAGCTGCACCTTCCACGCGAAGATCAGCGGCAAGTATCTGGAGGCAGATTCCATCCGCTGGTATGCCAACGGTGTGGAGGCTGCTTCTGCCGCAGGCCAGACCAGCGTGACGGTGCCCATTACGGCTGAGATGCAGGGCACTACCTTCAAGGTCTACGCAGTGGTGAGCTACAACGGCAGCACCGTCACCAGCAACACGCTGGAGATCACGGTGCCCGGTGCCCCGGCAGCTTCTTCGGGCTCTTCCAGCAGTTCTTCCGGCAGCTCCGGCTCCTCTTCGGGCAGCAGCTCTTCTTCGTCTGGTTCTTCCAGCACTTCTTCCGGGGCTTCCTCCGGAAGTACATCCGGTTCTTCCTCCTCTTCTTCGTCGGAAAAGGAATCCGTCAGCAGCTCCAACGGGGCCGAGAGCACCAGCTCCTCCCACAGCGGCAGCTCGTCTCACAGCGGTTCCTCGTCGGAAGCCGGGAGCGGCAGCACCTCGCACAGCAGCAGTGCGGCCGCCAGTTCCTCCCACAGCAGTTCCGAGAGCAGCTCTCACAGCAGCTCTCACAGCAGTGCTTCCTCTGAGAGCCCGGCTCCCAAGGCAGAAGCCGAAAATGACACGGCCGAAGAACCGGCAGCCCGCTCCTGAGCGCAGAACCCTTTGCCCCTGCGCCGCATAGGCTGAGGGGAAGGGAGGCGGTTCGATGTTCTGGGAAGAGCCGCGGGTGCCGGGCCTGCCCGGTGCAGAAGATGTGACCGACGGCAGCGTGGATTACTACGATACCGATTGGGAAACTGTAGAAAACGGTGCACTGGAGGAGGAAATGCAGAAATGCAATGCCACTCCCTGCACCGCCCAAACAACCTGTTCAGAAAACAAACCGGAACAAACCGACGTACAGGCGTATGAAATGATTTCGGAATGAACAGAAGCCAGCTCTGCCCACCGCAGGGCTGGCTTCTCCCTGTTGTAATGCCCGCCCTGCAAAGCGGGCCGGAAAAGGAAATGAGGGGATATTATGGCAAAATACTATTGCATCCTGTTTGATGCGGACAATACGCTGCTCAACTTTGACGCCGCCGAGAGCAAGGCACTGGCCGAAACGCTGGTGAACTACGGCATCGAGCCGGACGCCGAAACAGTGCAGACCTACCGCACCATCAATGAGGAACTGTGGCGTCAGCTGGAAAAAGGCCAGATCCGCCGGGAAAAGCTCATGGCAGAGCGGTTTACCCGGTTTTTGAAGGCCATTGACGCCGCCGGGGACGGCGCAGAGATGAACCGCTATTATCTGGAGCAGCTGTCCACCCACCCGGACCTGATGAACGCCGAGGTGCTGGACGTGCTGCGGGAGCTGTCGGAGGTGGCCACACTGGCCGTGGTGAGCAACGGCGTCCACAAGGTGCAGACCCGGCGGTTGGCCGAGAGCGGCGTGTCCAACTTCATGGAGGATGTGTTCATCTCCGAGAAACTGGGCTGCGAGAAGCCCGGTGCACGCATCTTTGACGCCGCCCTGCGGGCACTGGGCGTGGAGAACCGCGAGCATGTGCTGATGGTGGGCGACAGCCTGACCGGCGACATCCAGGGCGGTGCAAACGCCGGGCTGGACACCTGCTGGTTCAACCCCAACCACACCGAGAACCCGGGCAAGGTGATCCCCACCTACGAGATCGCCAGCCTGGAAGAACTTTATCCGCTGGTCATGGAGCAGGACGAGCTGGCCAATGTGGGGCAGAAGAACCGCCGCCACCAGTGCTGAGCCCCTGCGGGACCGCAGCAGAACAGAATGGATTGAAACAATGCTGATACATTTGGAAAAACTTGGAAAGAGCTTTGGCGAAAAAGTCGTGCTGCACGATGTGACGGCCAGTGTCGAGCGGGAGGACCGTATCGGCATTGTGGGCCAGAACGGCGCGGGCAAGACCACCCTGCTGAAGATCCTCACGGGGGAGTACCAGGACTATGACGGGGAATTCAGCGTGACCCATGGCGTGACGCTGGGCTACCTGGCACAGAACGCCAAACTGGACCCCACGCTGGACATCTACGGCGAAATGCGCGCCACCTTTGCGCCGGTGCTGGACGCCATGGCCCAGATGCAGGTTTTGGAGCGCAAGATGGCAGCCCAGCCCGACAACACCGACCTGCTGGCCCAGCACGACGCACTGCAGAACATCGTGGATGCCGCCGACGGCTACAACATGGACGTCAACATCAAAAAGGTGCTGTCCGGTATGGGCTTTGCGCAGGACACCTGGGAAAAGAACATTGCCGTGCTTTCCGGCGGTGAGCTGACCCGGCTGCGTCTGGCAAAGCTGCTGCTGGAAAAGCCGGATGTGCTGATCCTGGACGAGCCCACGAACCACCTGGACTTTGCCACCATGGAATGGCTGGAAAATTACCTCAAGGGCTATTCCGGTGCGGTGCTGGTGGTCAGCCACGACCGCTATTTCCTGGACAATGTGTGTACCAAGATCTGGGAGGTTTCCTTCCAGACCATGACCACCTACAAGGGCAACTTCTCGGCTTACCTGCCGCAGAAGGAAGCCGCTGACGCCCTGCGCCAGAAGCAGCACGACGCCGACGTAGCACTGGCCGAAAAGCTGCAGGACTATGTGGACCGCAACCTTGTGCGTGCTTCCACCACCAAAATGGCCCAGAGCCGCCGCCGCCAGCTGGAAAAGCTGGAGATCACCGAAGCACCCAAGGACGAGACGAACCAGCTCAAATTCCGCTTTGAATACGATGTGGAACCCTGGAACGAGCTGGTGATGCTCAAGAACCTGACCATCAAGATCGGGGACCGCACCCTGCTGGAGCCCTTTACCTATACGGTGTGCCGCGGCCAGCGGCTGATCATTGCCGGCCCCAACGGCGCGGGCAAATCCACCCTGATGCAGGTGCTGGACGGCAAGCGCCGCCCCTCCGGCGGCATGGTGCGCCTGGGCACCGGCGCACGGCCCAGCATTTTTGCCCAGCAGCAGAACCGTCTGGGCCAGGGCAGGGTCATCGACGTGATCTGGAACAAGTACCCCCGTATGACTGAGCTGGAGGTGCGCAGCCATCTGGCCAAGCTGGGCTTCCGGGGCGATACGGTGTTCAAGCCCTGCGAGGCACTGTCCGGCGGCGAGCTGGCCCGCCTGCGCTTTGCGGAGATCGTGTTGGAGCGGCCCAACCTGCTGTTCCTGGACGAGCCCACGAACCATCTGGATATCTACACCCGCGAGAACCTGACCGAGGCCCTCATGGCCTACACCGGCACGCTGCTGCTGGTCACCCATGACCGCCACCTGATGAACAGTCTGGCCTGCCCCATCCTGTACCTGGAAGATGGCAAGGCGGTGCTGTACCCCAGCTACGATGCCCTGATGGGCCGTGCCGCCCCGGCACCGACCGCGCAGAAGGAGGCCGCCCCGGCCAAGGCCGGGTACGGCAAGGAGCAGCGCCGCCGCCGCGCCGAGCTGCGGGCCAAGATCAAGGCCTGCGAGGATGAAATGGAGGCCTGCGGTGCCCGCGAGGTGGAGCTGGATAACGAGATCAACTCCCCGGAGGTGTACAACGACCCCGACCTGCTGCGCCAGAAGAGCGACGAGCTCAGCGACCTGCGTTTCCATCAGGAAGAGCTGTTTGCCGCATGGGAGGCCGCCATGGAAGAGCAGGAATGCTACGAACAGTCCCAGGCCGAAGAGTAAAGGAGCACACGCATGCCAAAAAATCCACGCAGCTATGAAAAGACGCGGCACATCGCCCTGTCGGGCCTGTTGTTCGCGCTGGCCATGGCGCTTTCGTTCATTGAAGGCTCGCTGGTCATTCCGGGCCTTCTGCCCGGCATGAAGCTGGGCCTTGCCAACATCGTGGTAATGTACGCTCTGTTCTTCATGGGTGTCAAGCAGGCGCTGGTGCTGGACGTGCTCAAGGCACTGTTCGTTTTTCTGGTATCCGGCTTCACGGCGGGGTTCCTCTCGCTGTGCGGCGGCCTGTTGTCGCTGCTGGTCATGGCCGTGCTGTACTATGTGGTGCCGGTGCGGCCCACCTGGTTCATCCTTTCGGTTTGCGGCGCACTGGCCCACAATGTGGGGCAGCTGCTGGGGGCCGGCGTTATCATCTCGTCGTCGCTGTCACTGTACTATGCGCCGGTCATGCTGGTGCTGGGCCTGGTAATGGGCGCACTGACGTCCATTACCCTCAAGGCACTGCTGCCGGCACTGGGGCGGCTGGGGTTCAGCACCCGCGAAAAGCGGGGCGAATAACCGACGCCACTGCGGCAACGGTTGCATTTTGACCGGAAATCAGTATAATAAAGAAACAAACGATTTTGATTTTATGAGAAAACCCCAGACTGACAGGGCTGCCGGACAGAACCATCCATCGGCAGCCGGGAGGTGTTTGCATCATGTCTGAAAAAGTAACGATCAAGGCAGAGCGCCGGGAACTGCATCTGCCTGCCATCGCCCTGCGCGGGCTGGTCGTATTCCCGAATAATCTGGTCCACTTTGAGGTGGGCCGCGAAAAGAGCATTGCCGCCGTGGAATGGGCCATGGCCAACAACTCCAATGTGTTCCTTGTGGCACAGAAGGAGATGGAGCTCAGTGACCCCACCCAGGAGGATCTGTTTGCTTACGGCGTCGTGGCCGAGGTCAAGCAGGTGCTGCGCGTCTCGGATGATCTGGTCAAGGTTCTGGTGGAGGGCAAGTACCGCGCCAAGCTCACCGATCTGGACACCACCGGCGATTTCCTGCTGGCTTCCGTGCGCCCGGCCCCGGTGCGTGTCGGCAAGACCGAGGACGCCGTGGAGACCGAAGCCCTGCTGCGCGCTCTGAAGAGCAGCTTTGACGAGTATCTGGGCATGAACCCGCGTCTGGCCAAGGACGTGGTGTTTACCATCGTGTCCAGCACCGACCCGGAGTTCCTCAGCGAGTACATGCCCGCAAACCTGCTGTTCCGCTACGAGGACAAGCAGGCTGTGATGAACGAGAACACCCTCGCGGGCCGTCTGCAGCGTCTTGTGGAGATGCTGCGCCGCGAGTGCCAGGTGATGAAGATCGAGAAGGAGATCGCGGACAAGGTCAACGAGTCCATGGACAAGAACCAGCGCGACTACTACCTGCACGAGCAGCTGCACGTCATCAGCGATGAGCTGGGCGAGGGGGACGACACCCACGCCGAGGCCGACGAGTACCGCCGCAAGATCACGGCACTGCATCTGGCCGAGGACAGCGAGAAAAAGCTGCTCAAGGAAGTGGACCGCCTGTCCAAGATGCAGGGCTCCAACCAGGAGGCTACGGTGATCCGCACCTATCTGGACACCTGCCTGGACCTGCCGTGGAACAGCTATACCGAGGATGATCTGGACATCAACCGTGCCCAGCAGATCCTGGACCGCGACCACTACGGCCTGAAAAAGGTCAAGGACCGCATTCTGGAAACGCTGGCCGTGCGCAAGCTGGCTCCGGACGTCAAGGCGCAGATCATCTGCCTGGTCGGCCCTCCGGGCGTCGGCAAGACCAGCATTGCACGTTCCATCGCCGAAAGTCTGGGCCGCAAGTATGTGCGCATCAGTCTGGGCGGCGTGCGGGATGAAGCTGAGATCCGCGGCCACCGCCGCACCTACATCGGTGCCATGCCCGGTAAGATCATCAGTGCCATGATCACCGCCAAGAGCTCGAACCCTCTGATGCTGCTGGACGAGATCGACAAGCTGGCCGGTGACTTCCGGGGTGACCCGGCGGCAGCTCTGCTGGAGGCACTGGACCCCGAGCAGAACAGCACCTTCAACGACCACTTCCTGGACATTCCGTTCGACCTGAGCCATGTGCTCTTCATCACCACGGCCAACGATCTGGGCAGCATTCCCGGCCCCCTGCGCGACCGCATGGACGTCATCGAGCTGCCCAGCTACACCCGCGTGGAAAAATACAACATTGCCCGCAAGCATCTGCTGCCCAAGCAGCTCAAGGCCTGCGGTCTGACCGGCAAGGTCACCCTGAGCCAGAGCGCCCTGTACGGCATCATCGACGGCTATACCCGCGAAGCCGGCGTGCGCAATCTGGAGCGCACCATTACCAGTGTGCTGCGCAAGTGCGCCCGCAAGATCGCATCCGGCGAGGCGGAGACGGTGTCGGTCACCGGCTCCATGCTGGAAGATCTGCTGGGCCCCCGGTTCGTGAAGCCGGACTTCTTGAACCGCACCAATGCCGTGGGCATTGCCAACGGCCTGGCCTGGACCAGCGTGGGCGGCGAGACCCTGCCCATTGAGGTGCAGGTCATCGACAACGGCAGCGGCAAGATCACGGTGACCGGTTCGCTGGGCGATGTGATGAAGGAGAGCGCTCAGCTGGCTGTCACCTGGGTGCGGGTCCATGCGCTGGAATACGGCATCGACCCGGAGCGGCTCAAGAAGTGCGACCTGCACATCCACGCCCCGGAGGGCGCAGTGCCCAAGGACGGCCCCTCGGCCGGTGTCACCCTGACCACGGCGCTGGTGTCCTGCCTGTCCGGCCTGCCGGTGCGCGGGGATGTGGCCATGACCGGCGAGATCACCCTGCACGGCAACGTGCTGCCCATCGGCGGCCTGCGCGAAAAGAGTATGGCAGCCTACCGCGAGGGTATGAAGACGGTGCTGATCCCCAAGGACAACGAGCCGGATCTGTACGAGGTGGACGATGAGGTCAAGAAGAATTTGACCTTCCTGCCCATGCAGAACCTGACCCAGGTGCTGAACGCCGCGCTGCTCAAGCCGACGAGCGCCAAAAAGACCAAGGCTCCTGCCAGCCGCAGCCGCAAAAAGGCCCCGGCAGGGGAGAGCCTGGTGCCTCCTGCTGCCGAAAAGCCCCAGCCCGGCGCGGTGTGCTGACAAAACAGAAAGGAATCCCCCATGATCTTCAACAAAGCTGATTTTATTGCCAGCTACGGCATTTCCAGCCAGCTGCCCGAGAGTGACCGCCCGGAGTTGAGTTTTTCGGGGCGGTCCAACGTGGGCAAATCCAGCCTGATCAACAAGCTGTGCAGCCGCAAAAACCTGGCCCGTGTGTCCAGTACGCCGGGCAAAACAGCCACCATCAACTTCTATGCGGTGGATGACTGCTATTTTGTGGACCTGCCGGGCTACGGCTACGCCAAGGTCAGCAACGCCGACCGGGAACGCTGGGATGACCTGATCAACAGCTACTTTGAGGCCCCCCGGCACCACACCCTGCTGGTGCAGCTGCTGGACTGCCGCCACGCCCCCAGTGCCGACGACCTGCAGATGCTGCGGTATCTGCATTACCACCGCATCCCCTATGTGGTGGCCCTGACCAAGGCGGCCAAGCT
>SKED01000214.1_pt1 | contig 70814 bp, 63 predicted proteins | sample 4826651 | NCBI WGS metagenome assembly SKED01 (sample SAMN11008818, study PRJNA524170) | human gut metagenome | biome: Human fecal sample; material: Feces; isolation source: fecal sample from pouch patient p19 | host: Homo sapiens | place: Israel: Tel-Aviv | collected 2016-06-28 | reverse complement strand
AAGGATATATGTTACTAGAAAGGTCATAGTTCCCTAATAGCTCTTGGTATGGTATAATCTGTTGCCCCTGCCGGGAATCAATTGTAGAGTCATAGTTCCCTAATAGCTCTTGGTATGGTATAATTTCGCTGTCGGAAGCTGTCGGCGGGAAAATGTCATAGTTCCCTAATAGCTCTTGGTATGGTATAATGAGTGACGAATTCAATATTGTAGGTCCCATGTCATAGTTCCCTAATAGCTCTTGGTATGGTATAATAGGCTATGCAAAAAGCGCATCGGATTGCGGTCCGATGCGCTTTTTGTTTTAGAAAAAACTCAACTGTTCACATACAAAAGGGGCTTCTTCCGGCTGATAATTTCCCAGAAGAATCCGAATAGACTGGTACTGCTTTTCTGTAACGACAAGCAGGCGAATGGAGCCGTTTGGCGGCAAGGATGCCCCCAAACGGCTTTCGTGTTTCTTCACGGCGTCGTTGCCGTTGCACACCCTCGCGTACACAGAGAATTGCAGCATGTGGTAGCCATCCTTCAGCAAAAAATTCCGGAACGCCGTCGCATGCCGCCTTTCAGTCTTTGTCTGCACAGGCAGGTCAAAAAAGACAATCATCCGCATAAATTTACTCATAGCTATGCTGCTTGTATTCAAGCAATTTGGGTAACAGCAGGGCTTGTCCACGCAGACCTTGCACCAAGCGTTCCATTGCATAGGCAACGCTGTGGTGCTGCCCGCCGGAAAGAATATCCGCATTCAACAGGTTTACAAGCTTTCCCTTCAGTATGGGTGTCAATGCTGCATCCTCGGCCACATTTGCTGCCACGTACAAATCCGCTACGGGCCGGAACGGCTCCATCAGGTCATCCGCCAGATTAAACTGGTTCAGCTCGCTGTCATGGTGCAGCCCCAGGCATGGCTGAAAACCATACACCGTCAGGCAGCGCGCCATATAGCCCCGCAAAATCGCGTAGGCATAATTCAGTGCTGCATTTCGCGTATCTTCATTGCGGCGGGTGTAGCCCTCACCAAATAAAGCCGGAAAGTAGTACGCTGCGGCGCTTGCCTCTACGTTATCTTTGTCGCCGCTCGTCACAGCCTTGGCACGCCCGAATAGAAACGCCGCCTCCTGTGTTTTGCCGCAAAGTGCAAGGCACTCCGCTTGGTTTTGAATTTTTGCTGTCACTACCTGCTGCCACATCCGCTTTTTTGCCGGCAGGGTCAATTCCATCTGCCAGCGCAGTACTCCCAGCTGACGGCTGTGCTGTGCAAACGGCAGCGAGATGCCGCACGGCAGATGTGTTTCATCGCACCAGAAAGTCACCACACCGTTTTGTGCCAGCGCCGCCATAGCCGCTGTTGTGATCGTGCTTTGGCGGCTTTCCAGTACAATAGCACTGATGTCCTCGATGGGCACAGAGTGAACTTCTTCCGTTTCAATCAACAGCTGCTCATTTTTGCAGCGGATGCGCGCAGGGTTCACGATCATCAGGCAGCGGTAGGACATAATTCACCTCCGTTGGGCAGGGAAGGTTTGCCGTTTTTCTTTTTTCACAGGGGTATAATTGCCAAGGACATCGACCTGATATTTCTGAACTTTTTGTACTATGCCAAACGTCAAACTTTTAAGGAAGTATGCCCCTTCATGGGTTTCTATCCTAATTCCTCCGTTTGATATATCTCCGCCTTTGTAATAAACCAGTTCCTTCTTCGTCTCATACTTTTTCGGAAGTGTGCTATCTTCATGCATAAGTGAAAAGCAGATTGGTTTATCTCTTTCCACTAAAATAAGGTCATTGCTATAAAGTGAGAACAGGAAGTCATCTTCTTTCATTTCTTTCCACTCTTCCATTGTTTTGTCTCGCACAACCGCCTTATTCGGTAAGGTTTCTTTCACCGTATCCGCCACATAAATCGGCACCCAATAATAACCATCACCGGGGACATAATACACATCTATACGGATCATGTTGCCGCCTTTTGCAACGCCTCCGCCGCTGCGGACAGGAATTGTGTTGCTCATTTTTGCGACAACCTTCACTTTGCGCACCTGTGCGCCGGGGGTTCCGTCCGCACGTGGCTTATAAAACGGTTCTGCAAAGGCTTTCTTTGCGTTTCCGCCAAATTCTGTCAGACGCTTCTTCAGTGCTTCGTACAAAAGCGTATCGCTGCTTGGTTTAAAATAGTCTTTGATTTTTCCATCCTTATCCAGTGACAATTCTGTAATTGATTTTCGCACTGCTGTATATTTTTCGTTCACTTGGCTTCGAATCGTATCTTCGTGTGCCGCACCTGTCACCTTATGGCGCGGCATCCGCGATACAAACACAGGCTGAATAGACGAAATATCCACCGTCGCATAATAGACCGGGTTGATCTTCATCAGGTCTTCCTGCGGGCAGGCTGACAATCGCTGCGTCAGCTCATCACGGAAGTGCGGCCAAGGTTCAGGGAAGTGCTCATTACGCACCGCCGTCGTCTCTGCACGCTTGCAAAAGTCAGATACCCGCTTTATCATCCCCTGTGTCGTACAGGCAATCACCGCCGCATCCACTGCATGGTGCAGATCGCCGTCGGCACGCACCTTGCCAAGGCCCCAGCGCTTGCGCAAAAACGCCGTAACGGCGCCATTTACCGCAACGACCCGCCGTTTGCCTGCCCCGGAACAGTCTGCAAACGCAAGATGATTGCGGATATAGTTCAGCATAAAAGCCGCAATATACTGCGTATCCTGCAGGTTGCGCTGGATAAAGCCCTTGCCGTCCTCCTCGCTCAGCCTTTCCTTCAATAGGTTCTGGCGCTTGCGGAAATTTTTTACGTTTGCTTTGGTGTACACAATAAAGTCGTCCCGTCGTTTTCCCTGCAGGTATTGCAGCGGCAGACGGTTTCCCTTCTGACGGTTCTCCGATGCCAGCACCAGCACCTTATTTGTGCGGCGGTCATCAAAGCTTATGCTATAGGGGACAATGTGGTCTACCTCGGCATAGCCGGAGACTGTAATAACCTTGTCCAGCTCCAACGGCTGTATCGAATACGCACAGCGCCCGTCCTGCTCTTTCCACAGACGATATTTTACAAGGTCCTGCCCGGTAACGGTGCGTCCCGGAAAAAGCTCATTCAGTTCTTTCATCAGGCGTTCATTTTCCGCACTGTTATCCCGCATCGCCTTGTCCAACTCGCTGCGCTGCTGGAAGTTCTTATTCATCTCTCTTGCCAGCTCCAGATGGATACTGACCGGACTTTCGCCCTGCTCGCGGATGATCGCATTGACGACCTTGATCGTCTGTGCCACTGCACGGCGCACCACCGGGCTTGTAATATCCTCCATTTCCTCCGTTGAGGCCGGCAGGAACTGCGCTTTTTCGCCGTTTTGACTTCCCTGAAAATCATATCCGGCTGCCTGGCAGGCATCGTTATAGTTCATGCCCTGTTCCAGATAGGGGATCAGCTTGCGGCACGCCTTGACCGAAATGTGTCCATATCCCGCAAAGCTGGGCAGCGTCAGCAGTGCTTCTATTTCCAGCGGTTCAAACTCCGCCTGTCTCAATGCCTCCCGCAGCTTATCCTCGTTTTCCGGGTTTGTCAGCGCAGCTCCGGCGGCATCCAGCTGCTCGCGGCTGATATTGCGGATATGATCCTTCCGCAGGGTATTCAGTGCCTTACGCATCTTGTGGTAGCAGGGGAGTGCCGTTATTTTTTCTTTCTTTTCGCAGGCTTCTGCCGTCTGCTCCCCGCGATACCGCACCATGTTGAACCGTGCTTCTTCCGGCAGTGCCAACGCCTTGCGGATCCGGGCAAAATCCAGCTTGTCCGTCTGGCTGCACACAGAAAGCAGTACCTGTCGCTCTGCCGGTGTCAGCGTGCGGCTGGTTCCGTTTTCCGCAATGCGGATATGATTGATTTTTTGCAGCAACGTAAAATATTCAAACGAGAAGGCCGCCTTGGCTGCCCGTTGCTCGCTCTTTCCCTCCAGCGTGCAGGTGCCGACCCTGTTGCTGCCGCTATACGGGCTGCCTTTGCCCGGACCTTCCGCAAAGGAGCGCTGGCGTGTCAGAATACAAAGGTACTCTGCCTCCATCTCCGGCGAAGCCCATGTCGCACCGTATTGACGCTGTGCTGCAAAAACCAGTCTGGCCTCGTCTATGATTTGGTCGCGTTTGACGGTGGAAAGATAATTTTCCGCTTTGTTGCGCTTGTGCTCTGCAAACACAGGGTCACGGTACATCATCTCACCGACAGTACGGTACCGGTTTGCCTCCATACGTCGGGTGTTCGCGTCAATTGCCTGCAGCAGCTTACCGTCTTTTTGTGCATCGTCTGCCTTGCGGTTACTGCGAAAGCCCCTGCGCTGCATCAGGTGCAGCAGTATACGGGCAAAATCCAGTGCTGTCACCGGGCCATCCAACGCCTGAACACGCAGCGCATAGACATCCGGCAGATGTCCCGCTTGCACAGCCTGCTCTATTTCCGCCTTACCGGGCAGACCATTTTTCTCCATCAGCTCGTACAGATCCGCCTTGCGCAGGCTGCGGCGGCGCAGCCTGCGGCGGGCGCTGCGGGCCTCACGGCGCGGGGCAGCAAGGCTGTCGCCTTTTTGGGGCTGTTCGGCCTTATCAAATATGCGTGAGCCACATCGGATCAGACCATAGGGCTCCGCGTTTTCATTCAGTGCCACCACCGCCCAGCCGACGGACGCAATGCCAATATCCAGACCAATTCCATAGGGATGCTTCATTTTTTTGCACATCCTTTCACTTTTCTACTATCATAGCGCATTATGGTATTATTTGGCAACTGACAATTTAAACGAAATTTAGGGCAAAAAAGATGACGCCCTGCCAAACAGCAGGGCGTCAGAGCTTTACGGTCCTATGACCTTATCATAGCAACCATAATAGTTCTTGGTATGGTATAAGAACTGTCTGTATTATACTACATTGTCAGGCAAAGTGCAAGACCTTACCTATGCTGCCGAAAAATATTACGGCAGCTCCGGCGCATAAGCCTCGAGATTGCGGGGCTTGCCCTCGTAGACGATGGCGATGCCGTCGGGGCCGGTGTTGGCGCTGACAACGCCGCCGAGCTGGAACACGATCAGCGGTGCATGGCCAAACGCCTTTTTGCACAGCTTGACCAGCTCGTCACGCTTGGCGGTGCTGGACGTGTAGGCCACCATGTAGGGCGTGTCCTTCATCGAATCGACGCGGCTCTCCACCCATTTGATCATGGCGGCGGGCACGGCGGCGTCGCCGCGGACCTTGCTCTCGACCTTGGAGACGCCCGCATTCAGGCTGATGATGGGGCGGATGCCCAGCAGGTCGCCGACCACAGCGGCGGCGGCGCTGACGCGGCCCGACTTCTTCATCTGCTTCAGGCTGTAGGCGGCCAGACAGATCTCAACGCAGTCCAGCTTCTGCTTCAGTTCGGCCACGCAGGAGGCCAGCTCACCGCCGTTGCGCACCTTGCGGGCGCACTCACAGAAATACCAGCCGTAGGGCATCGAGTAGGTGTGGCTGTCGATGACCTGAATCTTCATCGTGTAGCCGGGGCGCTCCTCCTCCAACAGCTCCATGGCCTTGACGGCGTTGTTGTAGGTGCTGGAGCCGCCCGCGTTGATGCTCAGGTACACCAGGTCGGTGTAGCCCTCGTCCGCATAGCGGGCGTAAATATCGCAGAACTGCAGCTGGGTGATGGCGGCGGTGGTGGGCACGCCCTGGGCGTCGCGCATCATCTGGTAAAACTGGTCGTTGGTAAAGTCCTTGCGCTCCATGTACTCCACACCGTCAAGGTTGATGGGGAAGCCCACGACCTCGATGCCGTACTTATCCGCAAGCTCCTGCGGAATGTCGGAACAGGAATCTGTCAGAAAACCTATCTTGCTCATTTTACATCCTCACTCCATTCGTATCGGGTCAACTGCCCGTGGGTCTCCAAACCGGCAAAATCCCATTGACGCAATGCTTCGTACACGCCCACTGCCACCGCGTTGGACAGGTTCAGGCAGCGCTCGCCCCTGCGCATCGGCATACGCACGCAGTCGGCCTCATGCGCGGCCAGCAGCTCCTCGGGCAGGCCGGCATCCTCGCGCCCAAAGACGAGATACGCGCCGTCGGGGTAGGTCACATCCACATGGCGGCGCGGGCCCTTGGACGTGAAGTAGAAAAACGGACCACTGTTTTTGGCAAAAAAGTCCGCCTGATCTTGATAATATGTTATATCAAGCTGGTGCCAATAGTCAAGCCCGGCGCGCTTTAATTTTTTGTCGTCGATGGTAAAGCCCATCGGGCCGACTATATGCAGCCGCGCTCCCGTCACCGCGCAGGTCCGCGCGATATTGCCGGAGTTCTGCGGGATCTGCGGCTCGACCAGTACAATGTTTAAGGTTGGCATAAATTTACAAGTCCTCGTTCTATAACTTTAGCCCTCCCTTGGGGGAGGGTGGCGCCGCAGCGCCGGGTGAGGGGCCGGGCGGCACGCCGTTCATGGGTCGGCTCCCGGCCACCCCTCCGGCCTTCGGCCACCTCCCCTCTAGGGGAGGCTTTTCACGGCGTTATCAATCACACGGCATACGCCCTCAAAATGCTGCATCACATCCAGATTGGAAAACCGCAGCACTCTGATTCCGAAGCCCTCCAGATATTCCGTGCGCTGTGCATCGTGCAGCTGTCCCGCCGCTTCATAATGCTGGCTGCCGTCCAGCTCTATCGCCAGACCTGCCGCATCGCAATAAAAATCCAGAATATAACGTCCTACAACCTTCTGCCGTACAAAGCGCGGCGAATATCCGCGCAGAAAATCATACCACAGATGGCGTTCCTCCCGCGTCATGCTTTTTCGCAGCGCTCGGGCATTTTCAAGGACATCCTTGTCTCGCGGCAGTCTCATGGTCTTACTCCTGCCGCAGTTTCGGCAGGGCGTTCTCCAGCCAGACGCCCAGCCGCTCGTCGGCTCCCTCGGGCGTCTGCCTGATGCACTCGGCTACGAAGGCGGCAGCTGCCTGTACGGCAGCCTGGGGCACGTTGCCCCGCAAAATGCGCCCGACGAGCACGGCGGCAAAAATATCGCCCGTGCCGTGGAACATTCGCGGCTGCAGCGGCGTTTTTACGGCATAGCCCTCGCCGCCGCGGGCCGCGCCCACACAGCCTATGTAGCGTCCGCCGCCGATGCCCGTCACGCCGGTCACAACGACCTGCGGCGCTACGCGGGTCAGCCGGGCCGCCTGTGCGGCGGCCTGCTCGGCACTGCCCACACCGGGCAGCGGGTCGCCCAGCAGCAGCGCGGCCTCGGTCACATTGGGGACGATCAGATCCGCCTTGCTGCACAGACTATACATAGCGGGCACCATGTCGGCCCCCAGGCCGCTGTACAGCCGCCCTCCGTCGCCCAGCACCGGGTCCACGACCTTGAACGCGCGGGGCCACAGCTCAAACGCCTGCTCGACGAGCTTTGCCTGCGCGGCGTCCGCCAGATAGCCCGAGTAGATGCAGTCAAATTTCACGCCCAGCCGATGATAATGTTCCAGTGCCGCGGGGCCGTAGCCGGGGTTGGCCAGCTTAGCCGGGGTGCCTAAGCCCCCCGTGTGGGTGGACAGCACCGCCGTAGGCAGTGCCACGGTCTGCACGCCCAGCGTCGAGAGCACCGGCACGATGACCGACAGCGCCGCCCGGCCAAAGCCCGGCAGATCATGGATGGCTAATACGGTTTTCGGCGCGTTGGTCATGCTGCGGCCTCCCCCTGCATTTTTTGAGTTCTCATTGATTCTACCATAAAACCCACCGCAAAAAAAGCCGTATTCGGGCGATTGTTCCGTTTTGTTTGGTTTTTGGGCAAAGAGAACAAAAACCGCCCGCGTCTCCGCGAGCGATTCATTCTATTTCATGGTTATCATCCACAAAAAAGCCCCTGCTGATTGGTTCAGCAGGGGAGATTTCGCAAAGTTGATGCTTTTACAGCACGCGCACGCGGATGGCGGGCTCAATCGCACCCAGCTTGACGGCGAGGTCGTCGGTGACATTGCCCGTCACGTCCAGCAGGGTATAGGCGACATCCTTTTTGCCCTTGTTCACCATGTTTTCAATGTTCAGGTGCGCTTCGGTCAAAATGCTCGTGATGGCCGAGATCGCGCCCGGAGCATTCTTGTGGATGATGCAGATGCGGCGGCCTCCCACACGCGGCTGGCTGACATCCGGCAGGTTGACGCTGTGGGATATGTTGCCGTTTTTCAGGTAGTCGCTCAGTTCGGCGGCGGCCATCACGGCGCAGTTCGTCTCGCTTTCCGGCGTGCTGGCACCCAGATGCGGCGTGCAGCAGACGCCCTTGACGCCCAGCAGCTCCTCGGTGGGGAAGTCGCAGAAATACTGCGCGACCTTGCCGCTGTTCAGTGCGTCGAGCAGTGCGGCGTTGTCCACCAGCTCACCGCGGGCAAAGTTCAGCACGCGCACGCCGTCCTTGCACATCGCCAGCGTCTGGGCGTTGATGGTGTGGCGGGTCGTAGGCAGGTAGGGGACATGGATGGTCAGGTAGTCACAGCGGGGCAGCATATCGCCCAGCGTGACACAGTGCTGCACGCTGCGGGACAGGCTCCACGCAGCATCGATGGAAATATACGGGTCATAGCCCAAAACCTCCATGCCCAGCGCGACGGCGGCGTTGGCCACGCGCGCACCGATAGCCCCCAACCCGATGACGCCCAGCGTCTTGCCGCGCAGCTCGGGACCGACGAAGGCCTTTTTGCCCTTCTCCACGTCCTTGGCAATCGTGTCGCGACCCTTGAGGGTCTGCGCCCAGTTCACGGCGTCCACCAGATTGCGGCTGCCCGCGACCAGCGCACCGACGACGAGCTCGGCCACGGCGTTGGCGTTGGCGCCCGGCGTGTTGAACACGACGATGCCCTTGTTCGTGCAGTCCTCCACGGGAATGTTGTTCGTACCGGCACCTGCACGGGCGATGGCCAGCAGACTGTCGGGCAGCGGGGCATCGTGCATATCGGCGCTGCGCACCAGAATGCCCTGCGGTGCAGCGGCCTCGTTGTCGATCTCAAACTGGTTGGCGGGCAGCTTGGCCAGACCCACCGGCGAAATGGCGTTCAATGTTTTGATGGTATACATATATCGTTACTCCCTGTTCCCCTTATTTTGCGCCGTAGGGGCCGGACACACCCGGCCCCTGCTGTGCAGCAGCTCAATGCTCCCTGCGGAACTTCTCCATAAAGTCGACCAGCTTGTCGATGCCTTCGGCAGGCATGGCGTTGTAGATGGACGCACGCATACCGCCCACCAGACGGTGACCCTTCAGGTTGACGAAGCCTGCCTCGGTGGCCGCGGCACAGAACGCCTTGTCGGTGTCGGCGTCGGGGCTGGTGAAGGTCACATTCATCATGCTGCGGTACTTTTTCTCAACGGGATTCTTGTAGAAGTCCTGCCCGTCGAGGTAATCGTACAGCACCTTGGCCTTGGCGGCGTTGCGCTTCTGCATGTTCTCCAGGCCGCCGATCTCGTTCTCAAGGTAGTTCATGACGAGGCCGGTCATGTAGATGCACCAGCACGGCGGGGTGTTGTACATGCTGTCGGCGTTCAGCAGGGTCGTGTAGTTCATCATCGTGGGGATCTTGTCGGGGGTCAGGCCCTTGGCGGCCTTGCCCAGCAGGTCGTCACGCACGATGGCCACAGCCATACCGGCAGGGGCAATGTTCTTCTGCACGCCGAAGTAGATGACGCCGTACTTGCTGACGTCCACCGGCTCGGAGCAGATCATCGAGCTCATATCTGCCACCAGCGGGATGCCGTCCACCTGCGGTACATCGACATATTTTGTGCCGAAAATCGTGTTGTTCTGGCAGATGTGGATATAGCTGGCGTTCGGGTCATAGTCGATGGCCGCGACGTCGGGGATGTAGGTAAAGTTCTTGTCCTTGCTGCTGGCGGCAATGCGGGCCGTGCCGAACTTGGCGGCCTCCTCGGCTGCCTTCTTGCTGAAGTTGCCGGTCACAAGATAATCCGCCGTGCCTGTGGTCATAAAGTTCAGCGGTACCATCGCAAACTGCTGGGTCGCTCCGCCCTGGAAAAAGCCCACCTTATAATTGTCGGGAATGTTCAGTACCCGGCGCATGGCGGCCTCGGTGTTGTTGATGATCTCGTCAAACCATTTACTGCGGTGGCTCATCTCCATCACGCTCATGCCGGAGCCGTGGTAGTCCAGCAGCTCTGCCTGTGCGGTTTTCAGAACAGCCTCCGGCAGCATCGAAGGGCCGGCGCTGAAATTGTAAACTCTAGCCATCTTTATTTCCTCCTACAGTAAATCAAATGCGACCCGCCGGCGGCGGATCGCATCTGCCGCGCCGTTGCGGTATGCCAATATTATAGGAGCTTTGCCCCCCTGCGGGCAAGCGGACAAAATACCGAAAAAAGCCGAAAATCGGGGATGTGTTTTTGTATTGTGACTAATTGTTTTTGCACCGGAAACGCTTTATGAGACATTTGTAAAAGATATTTGCCGCTATTGTCAAATTCCGGGCACAAAATTTGTGCAATATTTTGTCTTGCATTTATATCTACCACAGATGTAAAATATATTCAGCTCTTATTACCACATTTGTAAAACATCGAACTTATTTCTTCCTCGCTCTGTAGGGGCCGCACATGGGCGGCCCGCAGCCTTCCCATAGACTACCGTCTGCCTTGCACCTGCGGGCCGGGCATGCCCGGCCCCTACAGGCACTGCATATTATAAAAGGAGTTCATCATGGAACAGCTTTCCCGCAGTGAAGAACAGGTCATGGCCGCGCTCTGGGCCTGCAGCCGCGCCGCCACCAGGCGCGAGATCGCGTCACACCTGCCGCCCGAATGCCGCTGGGCAGACTCGACGCTGCTCAATTTCCTGCTGCGGCTCGAGAAGAAAAACTTCGTCCGCACCGAGAAGCAGGGCAATAAAAATCTGTACACGCCGCTGGTCCGCCGCCTGACCTACTGCGGCGCGGTCAGCCAGGCGCATCTGCAGACGCTCTACGGCGGTGACATCCGCGCCATGGTGTGCGCCCTGGCCGACACAGGCCGCATGACCTATGCCGATACCGAGCGTCTGCTCCGCTGGCTGACCGAGTACCAGGCCGCGAACCCGGAGTATGACTATGAGTAGCTCCAAGCCTTCCCCCTCGGGGGAAGCCCTATAGTAAATCTGCCTGCATCTCGCACATATCCTGCCAGAACCGCTTGGGCACATGGCTCATCTGGGCCTTTTCGTCGCGGCGCTGCTCGATGGTCAACGCCTTAAAGAACCGTTTCCACATCCGCTGCCAGTCGAGCTCTGTCTCGTCGGTGCCGGGAATATAGCGCTCCATCGCCAGATAGCGCACCTGGCCGTCCCGGTGCAGCAGGGCCGTGCCGTGGGCCGCGTCATAAATCAGGAAGCTCTCATCGGGCAGGCGGCTGCAAAAATGTCCGCGCAGCAGCGGCAAAATCCGGTGCTTCGGGTGGATGACCGCACCGAGCATCCCGTCCCGCTCCTCAAAGCGGATGAACTCGATCAGCCTGCAAGCCTCGTTGTCGACAGCCCGCTCCAGGGCAAACGCCGCGGCGGCGTCCGGGTCGCCCAGCATCTGCGCGGCGCGCGGCCCCTGCGCAAAGCAGAGCCGCACAAACCGCAGCAGTGTCAGGTCCTTGCCGGGGTCGGTGCAGAGAAAGCCCGTCGTCACGCGGTCCTTCACCTCGCGGCCAAGCCGGTCCAGCCCTGCCGCGACCCGCCGCGCGTGCTGCTCGTCGGTAAAAATCTGCCGCGTGCCGAAGAAATTCAGCTGTCCCTCCTCGGGCGGGCAGACCTCGGCGGGGATCTCCTTCCGGGCGTAGCTCTCGAACACGCAGCACAAAAAGCCCGCAAAGCTGCCGTCATAGCAGTAGGCTGTGTCGGTCACATGCGCTTCGTAAGACATTGCAGTGCCTCCTGCCGCACCGTCCGGGCGGCCACGTCCGCCGCCATGCCGCGCGCCTCCAGCCTTTGCACAGCCGGGGCAGCGTCGGGCAGGGCCTTGGGTACAAAATCGTCCAGCGAAAGCTGCTGCATCCCCACGCTGAACGCCTTAGGGTCAAGCAGCGCCCCCGCGATCTCCGCGCGGCTGCCGCGGGCCGCTGCCTTGCCCTTGCAGGTAATGAAATACTGTGCCCGCTTAAGCACGACTCCAATGCGCTTGAGCTCTGCCATGCCGAGGCTTTGCACCCGGCGCGCCTCGACAATGCGCAGCGCACTCTTGGGGCCGATGCCCGGCACCCGCAGCAGCTCAGCACGGCTGGCCGTGTTGACCTCCACGGGGAAAAACTCCGGGTGGCGCACGGCCCAGGTGCACTTGGGGTCCAGATAGGGATCAAAATTCGGCTCGTCCTCGGTCAGCAGCTCCCGGGCCGAAAAATGGTAGTACCGCAGCAGCCAGTCCGCCTGATACAGACGGTGCTCCCGCAGCAGGGGAGGGGCCGTGTGCAGTGCGGGCAGGCGGCGATCCTCCACCACCGGCAGATAGGCCGAGTAAAATACGCGCTTCAGCGAGTATTTCCTGTAGAGTCCCTCGGTCAGGTCCATGATATGGCGGTCTGTCTCCGGCGTCGCCCCGATGATCATTTGGGTGCTCTGCCCAGCCGGCGCAAACGGCTTGGCCCCGCGGTAGAGCACCATCTCCTTTTTGCTCTGCGCACTCTGCACTGCGATCTGACCCATGGGGCGCAGGATCGCAGTTTTCTTTTTGTCGGGGGCCAGCGTGGTCAGGCTCGTCTCGCTGGGCAGCTCGATATTGACCGACAGGCGGTCCGCCAGCCGCCCGATCTTTTCGACCAGCATCGGGTCCGCGCCGGGGATCGTCTTGGCGTGGATATAGCCGTTAAAATGGTACTCCTCCCGCAGGATGCGCAGAGCCTCGATCATCAGCTCCATCGTGCGGTCCGGCGTGCCCAAGACAGCGCTGGACAGAAACAGCCCTTCAATATAATTGCGGCGGTAAAAGCCGATGGTCAGCTCCGCCAGCTCACGCGGGGTGAAGGTCGCGCGGGGTCTGTCGTTGGAGCGGCGGTTGACGCAGTAGCTGCAATCGTAGCTGCACACGTTGGAGTAGAGCACCTTCAGGAGGGAGACGCACCGCCCGTCCGCCGTGAAGGCGTGGCAGATGCCCGCCGCCGCGCTGCTGCCCAGTGCACCGTGCCGTCCGGGGCGATCCACCCCGCTGGAGGTACAGGCTACATCATATTTGGCGCTGTCCGCCAGGATTTCCAGTTTTTCCGCAAGGTCCATCGCGCCCGCCTCCTGAAAAAAGGGTATAAAAAATACAGCCCGCCGCATATCCTTGTTTTGCAAGGTGTGCCGCGGGCAGCATTTTTGTAAATTTCTTCTGTTTTAGGGTTGAAAGTCCAAATTATGGGACTTACCGTATGCTATAATTGAACTTGTAAGGCAGCCTTACCACTTGGCCTTGGTCTCCACGACCTTGCCGGCAATATACAGGTGGTCGAGCTCCTCGCCCTTGATGACCAGCTCCTCATAGGCCGGGTTGAAGGGGTGCAGGATGACCGAGTTGCCGCGCTGGATGTACTTTTTCAGCGTGCCCTCGCCGTCTGCCCCGTAGACCAGAACGCCGAGATCGCCGTTGTCCAGCGTGTTCTGGCGGTGTACAAGCGCCAAGTCACCGTCAGAGATGCGCGGTTCCATGCTGTCGCCCTTGACGACGAGGAAGAAGTAGTTTTCCGGGTCCTTGACGCAGGCATACTCCTTGCCGTAGTCCTCCTCAAACGCGAGGGCCCCGTATCCGGCGCGCACCGTGCCCACGACGGGGATCTGGGACTCCGTATAGCGGCTGAAGGCGTTGCGGCCCACAGCGGACGCCGCGCCCGACTCCTTGCGCAGACCCAGCAGAACGTCGGTGGGGGTATCCAGTATCTCCGCCAGACGCGCCACGGTCTGCGGATCCGGGGTGGAACGCCCGGTCTCCCACTTGCCAACAGCCTGCTGCGTTACTCCCAGCATCCTGGACACCTCGGCCTGGCTGTATCGTTTGGCCTTGCGGGCCTCTTTCAAGCGCTCTGCAAACATCGGGAAAACTCCTTTATATAAAGTAGGGTAAAACCATATCTTGTAGACGATCCCATTTCTTTAGCTTCATTATACAACCGTCTGTGGTTTTTGTAAAGAGTTTTTTGCAATTATTTTCAAAAATAAGTTGTAAAAACATATTGACAACAACCTACAGATGTATTATAGTTAAGACAACAAACGGAGCGCTGTTATCCGTTGTTGAATTTGCGGCAGCCGGCCATTGCGGGGCCGGCTCCTTTGGAGGTAACGGTATGAACTGGGAACTCATCAAGCACAAATTTTGCAGGCTCGTGGTAACGGCGTCCCTCCTGCTGGGCGGCGTTATGGTGAGCGCCGCGGCCTCCGGCACCATGCCGCTGTGGGCTGCACTGCTGGGACTTTTTGCTGCGGTTGTCATGCTCAACGCAGCCTGCGGCATCCTGCTGGGCACCCCGGCAGCGGAGCCGCGCAGGGCCGTACCTGCCCGCACCAGCCGCCCCGCCGTACAACTGTGCGTTGTGCGCGGCGGGCACGCTGCCTGAATCTGCCTACCCCTATTTGTTGTGATCCTTATAACTGCGGCAAGCCCCGCGCAGCCCTGGCCGCGCGGGGCTTGCCGTATCCCAAAGCCTATGTTACAATGGGGAAAAAGCAAAAGGATGTGACCTGACATGAAGCTGTTGGAAGTCTGCGTTGACAGCCTCGCCTCCGCCCGCGCCGCAAAGCAGGGGGGCGCGGACCGGCTGGAATTTTGCAGTGCACTGGCCGTGGGCGGCCTGACGCCCTACGCCGACCTGCTGCGGCAGATCAAGGCCGAGCTGGACCTGCCCGTGCGCTGCCTGATGCGCCCGCGGGCGGGGGATTTCCTGTACACCCGCGACGAGCTCGAGCTGCTCTGCTGCCAGATCGAGACGCTGCGCAGTGCCGGGGCGGATGGCTTCGTCATCGGCGCACTGACGCCGGAGGGTGCGCTTGATCTGCCCGCCATGCGCATGTTGCTGGACGCCTGCGGCGGTGCGCCCGTCACGCTGCATCGCTGCATCGACGTTTCCCGCGATCTGTGCGCCACCTACCGCGCTGCGGCGGCACTCGGCATCGACACGGTGCTGACGAGCGGCGGTGCCGGGAGCTGCCGCAAGGGCATTTCCCAGCTGGCCGCGCTGCTGCGCCTGCGGGACGAGCTGGACGGCCCCGAGGTGCTGATCGGTGCCGGTGTGAACGCCGCTGTCATCGACGAGCTGCGCGCGGCCCTGCCCGGGGCGCGGGCGTTCCATGCCAGCTGCAAAACGCTGCTGGAAAGCGGTATGACCTTCCGCCGCGAGGGTGTCCCCATGGGCCTGCCCGGGTTGGACGAATGGCATATCCAGCAGACCGACGCCGACGCCGTGTGCGCTGCCAAGGCCGCCGTAATGCGGTAAGCGCGGGCAGACAGAATATCTGCCCTGCATCTCTGCATAGCAGCAAAACAAAAGTGCCTGCCGTTTTGAACCGGCAGGCACTTTTTCATTTGTCGTCATAGGGGTCATCAAACAGACCAAACATCGATGTTTTTTCCAAATCCGATTCCGGGTAGGCACGCACCGGGCGGATGGGCCGGAATTCGTCGGTTGTCTCCGGCCGTTCTCGCCCGTGGCGGCTGCGGGGGCGGCTTTCTGCGGCCACCGCGGTCTGTAGTTCCTCGTAAGGCAGCTCATCTTCTTCCGGTTCCAGTCCGGGCGTCAGCTCCATCTCCTCCAGCAGGCTCTGGATGGCCGCGCAGTCCTCGGGTACGTCCGTCAGGCTCGCGCCGTAATGGCAAAACAGCACCGTGCCGTCCCGGTCCAGGATCAGCGTCAGCGGCAGCTGCTGCTCGACCCCCTTGACGGGCTGGTAGCCCTGCTTTTTGGCCTCGCGCAGGATGCGCCAACCCTCGAGCGAGTAGCTCATCAACGTGCTTTTGCTCGTGGGGATGCTCAAGTGCTCATACAGAACGCCCGCCGCGTCGCACAGCAGGGGATAGGGCAGCGTGTCCGGGCCGATGCTGCGGGCCAGCTTGTCCGCGCGGGAGCGCACGACCAGCGCAAAGCCGCCGTCGTACAGCGATGTGTATGTATCGGCGTAGCGGCTGGCAAACGTGCGGGTGATGGGATGGCCGAAGTTCGCCATGAACACCAGCACCAACGGGGCCTGCGCGTCCAGCAGGTCGCGGAACCGGTTGCCCGCGCTGTAGGGCGTATCATACAAAAAGAAGGGGAGCCTGTCCCCGACACGAATCCTTTCCGCCATTGAACAAACACCCCTTTCCCCGCAAAGTATAACCTAAAAACCCGGACAGGTAAAACCCTGCCCGGGATGTGTGCTGTAAAAACCCCGCACAGCCGTCTGCAACCAATCAAAACCTACCGGTACAGGCAGGTGGGTACCCTACGAGGATGTTCATGCTCCCCTCTTCAGCCAAACGGCGGGAGGGCCTGCAATCCGGTCCCCGACCCGGATTCCCAATATTTGATTAGTAGGATTCTATAAGGCCGCAACAAATCGAACCGCGCAGGGTGAAAAAGCCTCGCGGCCTCTTACTGCAATTCAGAATCGTCGATGTCGTACATCGCGCGCAGGCGCTCCTCGAACACCTTGCCGACGGTGATGAGTTCCTCATCGTCGTCCACGATGTCCATATACTCGCCTTCGTCGTCGGTGCCAATGCGCATCAGGATCAGCTCGGCGTCCTCCTGCAGGCTCTCCGGGTCCTCCTGATAGGGGATGACAGCCAGATAGCGGGTGCCGTTGACTTCCGTAGCGTCGATCACCTCAAAGGTGACCTCCTTGCCGTCCTCATCCTCCAGCGTCAGCAGGTCAGGGGCAGCCTCTTCCAGCATTTCCGGGCTCAGTTCGTCAGACATAAGTGACCTCCTGTGGTCGTTCGTATTTGATAGCTATAGTGTACCCTTTTTTTTCGCAAACGTCAAGGGTGTTCAAGCGGGAAGTTCTGTGGTATAATGAATTTAATTGGATTTTTCACGGAGGACCCGTTATGCGTAAACGATTCTGCCTACTGCCCGCGCTGGCGCTGGCCCTGCTGTGCGCCTGCAGCAAGGGCGCGGCAAAGACCCCGCCCACCCGGCCTGCGGACTTCACCAGCACCGAGCGGCAGTTCAACACCCCTGCGGACGGCGACACGATTGCGATCTTTGACACCTCCTTAGGCGAGGTGCGCGCCGTGCTCTACCCGGATGCCGCGCCGATGGCCGTCTACAACTTTGTGGGCCTGGCCCGCAGCGGTTATTACGATAATACGACGATCTGGCGCAGCGAGTACGGCTTTGCCGTGCAGGGCGGCGATGCCACCGGCACAGGCACAGGCGGTTCGACGATCTGGAGCAACAACCCGTATCCGCCGGAGGCGAGCGCGGATCTGAAGCATTACGCCGGGGCGCTCTGCGCCGCGTTTGCCGCGGGCGGCGACGTGACCGGCGGCAACAGTCAGTTTTACTTTGTGACGGCCCTGCCGGACAGCGTGAGCAGCAGTGACCGGCAGGCCGAGCTGACCGCCAACGGCTACACCGACGCGCAGATTGCGGCCTACGCCGCCGTGGGCGGGCTGCCGTATCTTGACAACACCGACACAGTGTTCGGGCAGGTCTATCAGGGCATGGACGTTGTGGACGCCATGGCCTGCGTGGACACGGTGAAGGACGATGACGGCAATGACACCTACCGCCCCACCGAGGAGGCTGCCATCACGATCAACAGCGTGACAATCACGACCTACAGCAGTGCCGAGGACAACGGCCTGGACACTGTGGGCTGATATAAGACAGTATATGCAAACCCGCCCCCGCAAATTTTTGGCCGATATGCCAAAGTTTGCGGGGGCGGGTTGTGTATTATGCTATTTGCAAAGGCTTCCCCCTCGGGGGAAGCTGTCACCGAAGGTGACTGATGAGGGCAAAGCTGACCAAGCTGACCCGTTTACGGGCAACCGTAGCAAACCCGCTCCTCATCCGGCCTCGGGCGGGGCCTCGGCCACCTTCCCCCAAGGGGGAAGGCATTTTGAGGGGATCACTTCTTCGTATTTCCGCCCATACGTCTGTCGCGGCGGGCATACTCGGCCAGTGCCTTATCAAAGCACTCCTTGGTAAAATCGGGGAAAAGGGTATCGGTAAAGTAGAACTCCGCGTAGGCGCACTGCCACAGCAGGAAGTTGGAGAGCCGCTCCTCGCCGCTGGTGCGGATCATCAAGTCCACGGGCGGCAGGTCGCGGTAGAGGTGCTTCTCAATGACCTTCTCGTCGATGGCCTCGGGCTCGAGCGTACCGGCCTTGACCTCGGCGGCAATGGCGCGGGTCGCATCGGTCAGCTCTGCGTGGCTGCCGTAGTTCAGGCAGAAGTTGACAATGCCCTTTTCGTTGTCCTTTGTCAGGTCCATCATGTAGTCCATGGCGTCCAGCACGCGCTGCTGCAGACCCTCGCGGCGGCCGCTGAACAGGACCTTGCAGCCGCGCTCGTTCATCTCGTCGGCAATCGTGCGGAAGTTATTGGCAAAGAGGTCCATCAGGTAGCCGACCTCCTTGGCGTCGCGGCTGAAATTCTCGGTGGAGAAAACATAGAGCGACAGCACAAAGACGCCGCGGTCACCGACGGCATAGCGGGTGATCTCGCGCAGGCGGTCAAAGCCGGCCTTGTGGCCCATGCTGACGGGCAGCATGCGCTGCTTGGCCCAGCGGCGGTTGCCGTCCACGATGATGGCGACATGGGTAGGGAAGCGGGGTTCATTTGCGTTCGGCATGTTCGTACTCCTTTTTATGCTTCGGGGCGGACCAGCTCGGGCGGCTCCTCGTCCGGGTGGTGGGCGCGCCAGTTCAGAAAGCTCTCCAGAATGACGGCGGCGGACACCGAGTCCAGCCGCTCCTTGCGCTTGGCACCAAACGTATCGTTGTCGGCCAGGATAGCGGCGGCGGACACGGTGGTGCGGCGCTCATCCCACAGCACGACGGGCACACCCGCGGTGTTGGCCAGGCGCTGGGCAAAGCGGCGGCTTTTGTTGGCACGGCTGCCCTCGGTGCCGTCCATGTTTTTGGGCAAACCGCAGACGAGGCCCTCGGCTCCGCGGGCGGCAAAGACCTCGGTCACGGCGGCGGCGACCTTGTTCATGCTTTTTTCTTCGATCTGCGGCGTGATGGGGGAGGTAATGGTCTCCCCGGCGTCGCACCCGGCAAGCCCGGTGCGGGAATCGCCATAGTCAACGGCAAGCCATTTCATGGGCAGGCTCCTTTACTTTGTTATATACAGGTATTATAGCATAAAAAACCCGCCCTGACCAGCAGGGCGGGAGATTTTGTTTGCCTTGTTGCTTTGCCTTCCCCCGAGGGGGAAGGTGGCCCCGCAGGGCCGGATGAGGGGCTGGCTTGCTACGGTTGCCCGTAAACGGGTCAGCCCGGTCAGCTCTGCCCTCATCAGTCACCTTCGGTGACAGCTTCCCCCGAGGGGGAAGCCCTTGGGGTACTGTAGGGGTCGATGCCTGCATCGACCCGCGGGGCGCCGAGGACGCCGCCCCCTACAGCCTCAGACCAGCGAGCCCTTCAGCCGCTTGTCCAGCTGCATGGTCAGCACGGCGGCAAGGACGATTTTTACGGCGTCGCCGGGCAGGTAGGGCAGGACGCACCAGCCAAGGGCGCTGACGAGGTCAGCCCCGGTCAGGATCATGAACCAGATCGTGCCCAGCACGTAGCAGGCGGCACAGCCCACGACCATCGCCACGCAGAGCGACCAGAACTTGCGGCCCAGCGCCTTCGTCAGCAGGGCCGTCAGCAGCGCGGCCAGAATGTAGCCGATGGCGTAGCCGCCGGTCTTGCCGAAGATGGCAGACGGGCCGCCCTGGAAGTTGGCCAGCACCGGCACACCGATGGCCGCCAACGCAATGAACACGACCTGACTGGCCGTGCCCCAGACAGGGCCAAGCATCGTGCCCGCCATGTAGACGGCGAACAGTGCCAGATTGATCGGCACACCCCACGGCATCGGGACGGCGATCTGGCTGCACACGGCGACCAGCGCGGTGAACATGGCGCACAGCACCATGCGGCGGACGTTTTCAGAAGATTTTGTCATACGGATAACCCCTCTTTTTTATAATAATCGCACACTTACCTCGCCGCTGTTCAACGCAGCGGGACGGCTCTCGCCATCAAAGCGCACGACCAGTTTACATTCGTCGTCGATGCCCTGCACCTGCGCGGCGCGTGGCGTGCCCCGGCGCGGCGTGACCAGCACCCGCTGGCCGGTCAGGGCCTGGCGGCGGCGGTATTCGTCCAGATAGCCGCTGCGCGGCCCTGCGCGGTAGAGCGGCCAGAAGGCGTTCAGGAACGCCGCCGCCAGCGCGGCCCGCGCGCCCGGGGCAGGGGAGCCGTCGTAGAGCGTCCCCGCCACGTCCCGCAGGTCCTCCGGCCAGCCGTCCGCCGGGGCTGCGACGTTGAAGCCCAGCCCCAGCACGGCGTAATCCAGCATACCGGATTCCAGGTCCAGCGCGGCCTCGGTCAGGATGCCGCAGACCTTTTTGCCGTTCTTCCACAGGTCGTTGACCCATTTGATCGTGATCGGCACGCCGCACAGCCTTTCCGCCGCGCGGGCAGCGGCCACAGCGGCCATGGCGGTCAGGCCCACTGCCTGCCGCGCGCCGATCTCGGGCCGCAGCAGGATACTCATGTACAGCCCGCCGGGCGGGGAGTAAAAGCTGTGCCCGCCGCGCCCGCGGCCCGCCGACTGTGCCTGCGCGATCAGCACAAGCCCCTCCCGTGCCCCGGCGTCGGCCCGGCTGCGCAGGGCGGCGTTGGTGCCGGGCAGACGGTCCACGACCTCGATCTGCAGGGCTTTCACCGTGGCCTCATCCAGCTGAGTGGCCACGGCAGCAGCATTCAGAACATCGACACTCTGCGCCAGCGTATAGCCTCGGTTCGTGACGGCCTTGATCGGGATACCGTCCCGGCGCAGGGCAGCCACGGCCTTCCATACGGCGGTGCGGCTCACGGCAAGCTGAGCGGCCAGCTCCTGCCCGGAGATATACCGCCCGCGCGCAGCATCCAGCGCCGTCAGCACCTCCTGCTTGACCATTTTTGCCGCCCCCTTATAAACCCGACTGTAGGCCAGTATACCGCAACGCCGGCCGGAATGTCAACGCTTTCCCCGCGTCATGGTTGACAATCAGGGCAAAAAATGTCCCGCCGGGCAGACGGGAACGGCAAAAGCCCCGCAGGCGAGAGCCTGCGGGGCTTTTGCTATGATGCAAACAGATTTAGTAGGAAAAGTCTAAACTTAGCGCTGGATACGGCCGGAACCGTCGCCGCCGGCCAGCTTCTCGACCTCGGAGACAGTGACCATGTTGTAGTCGCCCTCGATGGAGTGCTTCAGGGCAGAAGCAGCAACAGCGAACTCAACAGCGTCCTGGGTGCTCTTGCCGTTCAGCAGGGCGTAGATCAGGCCGCCGCCGAAGGAGTCACCGCCGCCGACGCGGTCGATGATGTGCAGGTCGTACTTCTTGGAGAAGCAGTACTCGTTGGAGGCAACGTCGTACAGCATGGCGCTCCAGCCGTTGTCGAAGGCAGAGTGGCTCTCACGCAGGGTGATGGCGACCTTCTCAAAGCCGAACTTGTCAGCCAGCTGCTTGGCAACGCTCTTGTAGCCCTCGCGGTTGATCTCGCCGGCGTAGATGTCGGTAGCCTCAGCCTCGATGCCAAAGACGTCCTTCGCATCCTCCTCGTTGGAGATGCAGACGTCAACGTACTGGCACAGGTCGGTCATGGCAGCGCGGGCCTGCTCACGGGTCCACAGCTTGCCGCGGTAGTTCAGGTCGCAGCTGATCTTGACGCCATGAGCCTTGGCAGCCTTGCAGGCCTCGCGGCAGATCTCGACAACGTTCTCGCCCAGGGCCGGGGTGATGCCGGTGAAGTGGAACCAGTCCACGCCCTCGAAGATGGCATCCCAGTCGAAGTCGGCGGTGGAGGCCAGCTGGATGGCGGAGTTGGCGCGGTCATAGATGCAGACAGAGCCACGCTGAGAAGCGCCCTTCTCGTTGAAGTAGATGCCGACACGGTCACCGCCGCGGGTGATCTTGCTGGTGTCAACGCCGTAGCGGCGCAGGCTGTTCACAGCGGCCTGACCGATGGCATGAGCGGGCAGCTTGGTAACGAAGGCTGCGTCGATGCCGTAGTTGGCCAGAGAAACAGCAACGTTGGCCTCGCCGCCGCCGAAGCTGAACTCCAGGTTGTTGGCCTGAACGAAGCGCTCATAGTTGAACGGCTGCAGACGGATCATCAATTCGCCAAAAGTAACGACTTTCATGGTGAACTCCTTTTACTTTAATAATTTTATAAAATAGGGGAGCGGGGCGTCCGGGACGCCGCCCCCTACAGATTTACGGGTGGTTTTACGCCAAAATCAGCGCTGGACCAGATGGAAGGCAAAGCCGGCGATCTCGTCAGCAAAGTAGATGGCGATGGTCTTGCCGTCCTTGACGTTCTTGCTGGCCATGTCGAACTTGACGCCGCGCTGGCCCAGGTGGTAGATGGCGCGGTCAACGTTGTTGGTCAGGATGGCGATGTGGCCGTTGGTGCCGCGGCCCGGCTTCTTCATGATCTCGAATTCCTTCTTGCCCACGAAGATGCTGGAGTTGCCGGGCTTGACGGCCATGCTCAGCAGGCTGGCGATGGTCTCGGCAGTCTTGGCAGCCTCGGTCTCGTTCTCGCAGTTGATGCCGATGTGGCCCAGCTCCAGGCCCAGCATAACGTCAACGGCCTCACGGCTCATAGCGGTGATCTCGTCCCAGGCACCGGCCTTGATCTTATCGCTCTTGCACATCCAGGTGCCGCCGACGGCGATGATCTGGTTGTAGCCCAGGTAGTTGTTGACGTTCTTGGCGTTGACGCCGCCGGTGCACATCCACTTGCAGGTCTTGAGGGCAGCGCCGATGTTCTTCAGCTTGTCCACGCCGCCGTTGGCCTCGGCAGGGAAGAACTTGACGACCTCGCAGCCCATGTTCATGGCCTGCTGCATCTCGCCTGCGGTGGCGGTGCCGGGCATCATGATGCCGCCCTTGTCGATGACGTGCTGGCAGACCTCGGGGTCAAAGCCGGGGGCAACGATGAAGGAAGCACCGGCAGCCATAGCGCGGTCAGCCTGATCCTTGGTCAGGACAGTGCCGGCGCCCAGCAGCATATCGGGCAGCTCCTCATGGATCTTCTTGATGCAATCCTCGGCGCAGGCGGTGCGGAAGGTGACCTCCGCAGCCGGCAGGCCGCCGGCCATCAGGGCCTTGCACAGGGGCAGGGCCTCATCCACGCTGTTGAAAGCAATGACCGGAATAATGCCGATCTCGTAAACACGCTGCAAAACAGAATTCATAGCAATTCTCCTTCACTGATTGTGTGCGGCAGTCCGGCGCAGTATGCGCAGTGATGCCCGCACTTGGTTACTTTTATTATAAACGCAGCGGCGGCGGGCGTCAATCGGGCAAAAATGTGAAAGAAAGCGCACGATTTTTGTCGCATCCGCCCAGGATTCCGCTATTCGGAAAAGAGCTTGAAAAATCGGGCAAACTCTGCTATAATCGTTCCATAATGCGGAACGGCAGGCGCAGTTTGTCTGCCGTGCAAAATTATGAAATTTTTGTTAAATTTCATCGGGAGGCCGGGATCATGGCAGAAAAAAGCGGCGTACAAAGCGTGGAGCGCATCTTTCAGCTCATTGAGCATCTGGCGGCGCACCCCACGGGGGTCAGTCTGCAAAGGCTGGCAGAGGAGACCGGGCTGGCCAAAAGCACGGTCCACCGTCTGCTGGCCAGTCTGGTCGGGCTTGGCTACGTCGTGCAGGACGAGGAAAACGGCCATTACCGGCTGACCTTAAAAATGTTTGAGCTGTCCAGCGGCATTGTGGACAGCATGGACATCATGGGCGTGGCGAAGGCGCACTTAGAGCGCCTGTCCCAGCGCACCGGCGAGGCTGTGCATCTCGTCATCCGCGACGGGCGGGACATCGTATACATTTATAAGACCGAGAGCGGCCCGATGCGGATGTCGAGCCGTGTCGGCCTGCGCAGTCCGCTGTACTGCACGGGCGTCGGCAAGGCGATTCTGGCGACGCTGCCCGGCGACGAGCTCGAGGACATCTGGACGCACAGCAATGTACAGAAGCTGACGGACAAGACCATCACCGATCTGGAGGAGCTGCGCAGCCAACTGGTGGAGGTCCGCGCGAACGGCTACGCCATCGACGACGAGGAGAACGAGCTGGGCGTGCGCTGTGTGGCGGTGGCGATCCCCGGGGCGGACGGGCGCGCGGAAAGTGCGTTTTCCATCAGCGGTCTGGCCCCCTATATGACGCCCGAGCGGATTCGCCGCATCGCCACGCTGGCGCTGGATGCACGAACGGATATTCTGGCGGATTTAGGGCTGCGCTAAAGTTTTAACGGCATCCTCCCGAAAGGCGGCTTTCTTTTGACAGCAAAAGAAAGCCTACAAAGAAAACTGCCGCTGTTGCGACGCAGCGGACCCGCGCCTTAGGGGCTGCACGCCCCTAAGAACCCCAAAGTGGAAGTCGGAAGGCCCGTTGGCTAAACGGACGCAGTATTACTGTCCGTTCTTAACGCCGTCGGGCCTTCCTCCACTTTTGAGTCGGGTGTTCCCCCGAACCCCCTTGGGCGCAACGGTTTCTCTTCCCGGGTTGTTTGTAGGGGCCGGGCATGCCCGGCCCGCGACTTGACGGGCCTTGCATTTTCCGGTTTGCTACCCCCTTTTCAAATTGCTCTGCAGGTAGGTATCCTGCCCCCTCCGCGGCGGCCAGAGGGCTGGCCGCCCTACATAGTTTTATTCACTCTTCGCTGCGATCTATTCCCCGCAACAGCTCCTCCGCCGCTACCCCGTACAACTTCGCCAGGGCCAGCAAGTTTGTGGTGCTCGGGTCGGCGCTGCCGTTTTCCCATTTGGATACGGTCTGGCGGCTCACGCCAAGCGCCTCAGCCTCGAACTCCTGCGTCATCTGGCAGCGGGTGCGGTGGGCCTTCAGCGTCTCGCCCAGGGTGCGCTTCACAGCCTGCTTTTCCTCCCGCATCTCCTTGCTGCCGATGTACTTCTTCAGCGCCCGCACGATCAGCACAAACAGATAAATCACCGCGGCCACCAGCGCCGCAAAAACCAAAATATTGAGTGCCGTCACCCATGTTGCAAACAGCATTTTTCTTTCCTCCTTCACGGATTTTTCTGTTCCCAGTATACCAAACCCCGCTGCTTTACGCCATCAACTATCGCGTACATTTTCGCTTACATCACAAAAAACGGCCTGTCTGCGTCATTCCCGCAGACAGGCCGCCTTATTTAATCCGCTTAAAACTGTTCCAAAATCGCCAGCAGCTTGTCAAGGCTGCGCTCGTTGAACTCCAAAATCAGAATGTCGCACCCCGGGTGCACGGCCACGTCCGTCGTGAAGGTGTCGATATGCTCGCGCCAGCTGTTTGTGAAGCGCGCCTGCAGGTACGGCATGTAGTACTCGCTGAACGAATCCCCGATGACCCGCACGGTGCGGCTGTCCTTCTCAAACATCCGGTCATAGCCCGGCACTACGTAGGTCTCCTCGGCGGGCAGACTGGCGTAGAGCGCCGCCACGTTTGCCATGTCACCGGTGGTCGTGCCGCCGGCCTCGACGGGGTAGCTGTCCGCCGGGTGCGTCGGCATGTCCAGCGCCTCAAAAATGCCGTCCAGCCCGATGAGCGCGCCGACGGCGTTCCAGTGGGTGTCCGTTTTGTAGTACAGCAGCCGGTCGGCGTTCTGCCGCGCCTGGCTGCGCAGCATGTCATACCGCCAGACCACCGGCACTGTCGTGTGGCTCTGCAGATAGGCCGCCAGCAGGTCGGTGCGGTTTTCCTCGTTCACAATGGGGTAGCCGTCGGGCATGTACTCGCGGTAGATGCGGTCCTTGCTGGGCGTCAGATCCAGCACCAGCGTGCAGCCGTTTTCGGCCAGCTTATCACTCAAGATCTGCAAGCCCGCGCTGGCCTCGGCCAGTGTGTCGGCGCTGTCGTTCAGCTCGGCCAGCCCCTGATAGTTTGCCATCGGCTGCGCGGCGTTGGGGCCGTCCTTGTAGAACAGCCAGCCGTCCTTGCCGGGCAGCACCTGGTCGCTCTGGCTCGTGCCGAACAGCGCGTAGTCCAGCCCGGCGTTCACCAGCACAAACTGATAGCGGAACGGCGAGTTATCGACCAGAAAGTTGTCGAGATTGCGCGGCAGCTCCCGCAGCGGGCTTTGCAGCACCTGCGGCAGACCGGTCATCAGGCGGTTTTCGTGACTGTCCATCGACAGCTGTTTGGAAAAAATGTTGAACACCGGGAACGCCAGCCCGATGACGGCGCAGAACACGCCGATAAAGCCAATTTTGACCGCTTTACGCATGGCTCTGCACCTCCCTTAAAATTGAAAATAAATAAACGCGCTGTAGGTGCCTGCCGTGACGCGCATAAGTCCCAGAAACAGCAGCACGAGCAGCCCCGCCATCCCGGCAGGGGACGGCGCCTTTTTCGCGTACAAAGCCGCCTTCAGCTTGGGGCACAGCGCCTGCACGGGGCCGCACAGCAGGAAGGACGCCGCTAAAATCAGCAGCAGCTTGGTGTCCGCAAAGGCCGCCAGCGTATAGCCCTTGGCCCCGCTCTGCCATGTAAAAATGCCCTTGAGCACGGCCAGCCCCTCGGACAGGCCCGGCGCACCGAAGATCACCAGCGTCAGCCAGAGCAGCACCACCGTGTACAGGTGCCGGAACAGTCGCGGCAGCTGCTCCAGCGCCCGGCGCAGGCCCAGGCGCTCCATGCACAAAATTATGCCGTGCAGCAGACCAAACACCACATACTGCCACGCCGCGCCGTGCCACAGTCCGGTCAGCGCAAAGACGATGAGCAGGTTCAGGCAGGTGCGGCGCAGGCGGCAGCGGCTGCCGCCCAGCGGAATGTAGACATAGTCGCGGAACCAGCTCGACAGTGAGATATGCCAGCGCCGCCAGTATTCGCCGACGGAGCAGGCAAGATACGGATACTCAAAGTTTTCCGGCAGCGTGATGCCGAAGAACTCACCGATGCCGATGGCCATATCGCTGTAGCCGGAAAAGTCAAAATACAGCTGCATCATGTAGGCCGTGTAGCCCAGCACGAGGATCGGCGCGGGCAGCGTGGCCGCCGGGACCGACGCGACTTTGGCGTAAATCAAAGCGAGCTGGTCGGCGATGATGGCCTTTTTTGCCAGGCCCAGCACGAGCCGCTTGATGCCGTAGCAGAAGCGGTCCGCCGAGACGCGGCGCGTCTCGCTGCCGGGGTCCAACTGCGGGGCCTGCTGGCCGTACCGCACGATGGGCCCGGACGGCCCGTGGCCGAAGAACGCGAGGAACACCGAAAAACGGATAGGGTTCTTTTCCGATTCCACCTTGCCCGCGGCCACATCGGCACAGTAGCCGATGGCCGTGAACACGTAAAAGCTCAGCCCCAGCGGCAGGGCGGGGGAGAGCACCGGCAGCAGACCCGGCACAAGGGCGTTGACCGTCTCCGCCGCAAAGCCCGCATATTTAAAGCCGCCCAGCACCGCCAGATCCAGCAAGATCAACAAAATCAGCAGCGGCCTTTTGTGGGCCAGCCGCCCCAGCGAAAGCCCGCCCAGCCAGTTGATACCGGCCAGCAGCACCAGGATGGCCGCGCCCTTTAAGCCCGCCCACGCAAAAAACAGCAGACTGAACGCAGCCAGCACGGCATTGCGCAGCCACTTGGGGCACAGCCAGTAGACCGCCAGCGACAACGGCAGAAAAACGAACAGAAATTGCACCGAAGAAAACGCCATAAAAAACACTGCTCCGCGCGGCACAGCCTGTGGCGATGCCGCTTCATAAAAATTTTACATCTGTAAACATTATAAAGGGTATGACAAAATTCGGCAAGGTCTGCACACAAAAAAGTTATTTTTCCGTCGCTCCCGCGCATTTTGCAGGGGATGGCCATAGACATCTACCCCTAAAATGACTATAATAAAGATGTATTTGTGTGTAACGGAGGGGTCTGCCCATGGAAAATCTGATTTTCGGCGCATTCGCCACGCTGGACGGCTACCGCGAGGGGGACGCCGCCAATCTGGGCCGCACGGTCTATGACCGCTGCACCGTCGTGGCGCTGTGCAGCGCCAAGGCGCAGAACCCTGCCTGCACAGTGGCCCTGCTGACGAATGCTCCCGTGCCGGAGCCGTTCCGCAGCCAGCTGACGCAGGGCGGCGTCGAGATCTGGGACTGCCCGTTTACCACCTACCGCGTGCCCGCCGACACCAATTGGGCACTGGCCTACTACAAGCTCTGCGCCATGGCGTGGGTGCTGGAAAACCGCGACTTTGCCCGCGCGGCGATGCTCGACCTCGACACCTTCACCCAGCGCCCGCTGGACGATCTGTGGCGGGAATGCGACGAGGCCGTGCTGCTGTATCAGGTCCCCCACGCCGCCAGCCAGACGATGACCGCCGCCATCAGCCGCTGCTTTGATGCGGTGGAGCCGGACGGCGCACCGCACGCGCTGACGCACTTTGGCGGCGAGCTGGTCGCGGGCAGCAGGGCGCGGCTGACCGATTTTATGTCGCTGTGCTGTGACTATTTTGAAGAACTGCAGGCAAAGGGCATCACCCCGAAGGAGGGTGACGAGGCCATCTGGTGCGGTGCCGCCTACCGCAGTCTGCTGGCCGGTAAACCCGTGCGCGCTGCAAATGCCTATATCTTCCGCTACTGGCTTGGCGGGCATTTCTACTATGTATCGACAAATTATACACTCGACCCCGTCTGCATCCTGCATCTGCCGGGTGCGGCGAAGGACCGCCAGCTGAAGCTGATTTACAATGGCTATGCCAGGCGTGGGGTTTTCCCGCCGCTGAAAAAAATCTACCGCCTGTGCGGCCTGCCCGCCGCACATCCGCCGCTGCTGCGCACCGTATGGACGCGGCTGCTGGCCAAGCTGTAAGGAGCTGCCATGTCCAGAAGGAAAAATGATTTGAGCCAGCGGCTCGAGGCTGTCATCAAAACGCTGGTGCCCCAGCAGGAGCAGAACCCCGACGACCTCGGCCCGATGATGCGGGCCATCAAGGCCGTGCACAGCATCAGCGACCACACCTCGACGACGCCCGAGGATCTGGAGCGCCAGCGCGCCGCGGAGGAGCTGTTTGCGCGGCTCGTCACGCCGGGCATCGGCATCCGCAGCGACAGCCTGACAGTGGGGAGTATCCCCGCCGAGTGGGTCAGCCTGGAGCACGGCCATGACCGCCGCCACGCCGTTTTGTACTGCCACGGCGGCGGCTACACCTGCGGCCAGCTGGGGTACGCCCGCATTCTGGCCAGCAAGCTGGCGCTGGCTACCGGGTTTGACGTGCTCTCGTTTGAGTACCGCCTTGCGCCGGAGCACCCGTTCCCTGCGGCCATTGAGGATGCCGTGGCGATGTGGGATTATTTAATGTATATGGGCTACGGTGCGCGGGACGTTATCGTCGCGGGCGACTCCGCCGGGGGCAACCTGGCGCTGGAGCTGGCTTTAAAGCTGAAGGAGCAGGGCCGTGCCCAGCCGCGCGGGCTGGTGCTGTTCAGCCCATGGACCGATATGACGGCCAGCGGAAAGAGCTACCGCACCTGCAAGACACTGGACCCGATGCTGACGATGGAGTACATCGCCGCCGTGCGCGAGGCCTACACCGGCCCCGATGCCGACTGGTCGCGCCCGTGCTACAGCCCGCTCTTTGCCGACCTGCGCGGTCTGCCCCCGACGCTGGTACAGGTAGGCACAAACGAAATTCTGAAGTCCGACAGTGAGCGCCTTGTGGAGAACCTGCAGAAGGCCGGGGTGTACGCCCAACTGGAAGTCTACCCCGAGTGCTGGCATGTATTCCAGCAGATGCCGATCCGCAGAGCCGCCGTCGCAATGGAGAGCGCGGGGCGATTTGTGCAGAGGATCATTTGAGCGGGCTATAACCCGTTAGAGAGCGATAGCCGCAAGGCCCGTCGGAACCCCTCAGGCCGGCTAGCGCGGCCAGCTCCCCTGATGGGGAGCCTTTTTGCGGGCTGACGCCCGCGGGATAATGCGTCCGTTAAACACTGCGGGGGTTCGGGGGAACTCCCGAATTTAAGGTGGAGGAAGGCTCGGCGGCGTTAAGAACGGACAGTAATACTGCTTTCGTTTAGCCCCCGCCCCTTCCGACCTCCACTTTGGGGTTCTTAGGGGCGTGCAGCCCCTAAGTCGCGGGTCCGCTGCGTCGAAACAGCGGCAGTTTTCTTTGCCAAGCTTTCTTTTGCTGCCAAAAGAAAGCGAGTTCCCGGGAGGCTGCCGTTCCCGGTTCAGCCTCTCTTTTTCTCCGGCAGCTGACTCACCACAATCGCGCCGAACATCAGCGCGCAGCCGCACAGCTCGGTGGCAGAGAGCGTCTCGCCCAGGATCAGCCAACCGGCCAGGGCACTGAACACACTCTCGAGACACATCGCCACACTGGCAATCGTCGGGTCCAGCGCCTTCTGGCCGACGATCTGCAGCGTGTAGGCCACGCCGCTGGACATGATGCCGCAATAGGCAATCGAGACCGCCGCGGCGCGGAACTGGTCGGGCGACGGGGCCTCAAAGACAAACGCGAAGATCGTGGACAAAACCGAGACCACAAAGAACTGCACAAAGCTCAGCTGGATGCCGTCGAGCTGCGGGCTGAAATGGTTGACCAGCATGATCTGCGCCGTGAACAGGATCGCACAGACCAAAAGCTGCCACTCGCCGCCGGTCAGGCTCAGCGTGTCGCGCCCGGCCAGACAGAGCAGATACAGCCCCACGACGCTGGCCGCGACACAGCCCCACAGCTTGACGCCGGGGCGGCTGCCCAGGAAAACCCCCGCCACCGGCACCAGCACAACGTAGAGCGCCGTCATAAAACCCGCCTTGGCCGTGCTGGTCGTGCCAATGCCCATCTGCTGCGCGGCGGACGCCGCAAACAGCGCCACACCGCAGAAAATACCGCCGCGCAGCAGCACTTTTTTGTTCTGCCAGAAGCCCGGCTCCGCGGCGGGGTTCGTTTTGCCCATCTTGCGCAGCACGGCCATCAGGCCCAGCAGAAACGCACAGGCCAGCCAGCTGCGGCTGGCCAGAAACGTGTACGGGCCCATATAATCGCTGCCGACGCTCTGCGCGACAAAGGCCGTGCCCCAGATGAATGCGCAGGCCATAAGCATCAGCGTGTTGCGCAGCTGTTTTTTATCCATGTTTCAATTCCTCTCTGTGTTGTGCAGTCCCTGCAATACAAACCAAAAAGCCGCCCTGCCGCAAGCGGCACGGGCGGCATCGCTGCCGTTATCAGCCGGTCGTCGTATCGTCGCCGTAGGTGTTCAGCTCGGTGCTGCCCAGACCCTCGACCTTCAGGCCGCCGGTGACATAATACTTGTTGCCGTTGTCATAGCTGATCGTGATTTTGTACTGCTTGCCCGCAGTCAGGCCGGTCACGTTGTACTGGTAATCGGCACCGTCGGCGCAGTAGTAGATCGTCGAGTCCGGCACGTAGCTGGTCATCGTCTTGTCGTCAGACAGCTCCCAGAACGCGATCTTGAAGTACATATATTTCTCGTTGCTGGCCTCGGTGGTGGCGTAGCCGGTCACGGTCATGCTGTCGCCGCCCGCCACGAAATACTCGGTGGAGCGGTTGGCAATGCCGTTAAAAGAGACATACAGCGTGTCCTCTACCGGGTAGGTCACAACGCGGGCCGCGGTGGTGTCCATCTCGGCAGGGAACTCCACGCTGCCGCCGGCGGGCGCCTTTGTGGTGGTGTCGGTGTCATCCTCGTCGGATTCCTCGACCAGGCCCAGCTTGTGGACCAGATGCACGACCATATCCTGGGCGACCTGCTTCGGGGAGCAGGCCGTCAGGCTGACTGCCAGCAGCACGGCCATTGCCAGTGCCGCGAGCTTGCGGGTAAGTTTCATATCGCAGACCTCCGTGGGTGTCATTGCAAAAATACACAGCCTATTATACCGCAATTTTCCGCTATGTACAAGCGTTCCGCGCGTTTTTACACATTTGTTTTCGGCTGCCATTCCTTGGGCAATACCGCATAATTCTAAGTGCCGATACGGCGAGCGAGGTGCGGCAGCTGCTAAGCCAAAAGCGCAGATAATACTTTGTGTATTATCGAGCATTTTGGCAACGCAGATGCCGTGCCGCAGCCGCCGGAGCGGTGCTTAAGCCGTAAGGCGGGAATTATGCGGTATTGCCCTTGATAAAGTCGATGAGCAGCGACGACACCGTGACCGTAACGAGGGAAAACGCGATGCGCCGGAACGGGATGTAGGACAGCGACGCGAACAGGACGGTCAGATCGGTGAACAGGTAGGCGCGGGAGAGCCGCCACCCGGTCAGCTTATGGATGACAAGGGCGAGGGCGTCGTCGCCGCCGCTGGACCCGCCCTGCCGCACGATGAGCCCCACGCCGACGCCGACGAACACGCCGCCCAGCAGCGCCGCCGCCAGCGGCCAGGGCGTCAGGTCGGGCAGCATGGGGGGCAGGCATTCCCAGATCCTATAGAACCCGGCCAGGCTCACGCTGGCCAGTCCTGCCGAGAGCAAAAAGTCCCACCCGAGAAATCTGAACGCCAGCGCGTAGCTGGCCGCGTCGAGCAGGGGCGACGCCACCGACGCGGGCACGCCGAGCCAATGGTTGATGAGCAGCACCAGGCCGATGATGCCGCCCTCGGTGATGGCGGTGCGCTGGTGGATATTATGGATGCCGAACGACAGGATGGCTGCGCCCAGCAGGATCATAGCGATCCGTTTGGCGGTGAACCGGCCCAGCGCGCGGCGGATTTTTTGTTGGAGCGTTTGTTTTGGCATAGTGTACCTCTTGACAGTGATATACCCAGTATACCACATGGCGTCAAGTGGCCGGAAACAGCCCCCGTAGGGGCCGGGCATGCCCGGCCCGTAGCCTTGCCATTGCCGCCCGTTTATCTTTTGCATCGTAGGGAGGGGTCTTGCCCCCCCCGCGGGGCGTCGGGGACGCCGCCCCCTACAATGTTCCGGCAAGGCTTCTCCTTGTCGCAAAAGGGCACGGCGGCCTGGGGGCAGGCCGCCCTACATCCCACTTTTCCACAGTCCGTAGGGCGGGGTGCCCTCACCCCGCCGCAGCTTCGCCGCTGCCGCCCGTTTTCGGGTTATTCCGCACAAAAAAGCAGGGGTTCGCGCGCTCGCGCTCCCCTGCCGCTCCTCTTACTGCAATGCTCTTATTTTCCCGCCAGCAGCACCGCCAGCACGGCCTTTTCCACGTAGATGCGGTTCTCCGCCTCGTCGAAAATTTCGTCGGCGTGGGCTTCCAGCACATCGGGGGCGATCTCCTCGCCGCGGTGGGCGGGCAGCGGGTGGAGTTTTTGGCGAAAACCAGCGCCACCGCCTTGCCCTGCAGATCCTTCGGGTCCACGCCGTCCTTGTGCAGCCGCTTGTACTCGTCGGCCACATCCAGAATGTGCAGAATTTCCTCGGGCGTCATACCGCCCAGCTTCAGCAGATGTTTCATACGCATTTCTCCAGTACGCTGCGCAAAATCGCCAGCGCGTCGTCCACGTCGTCCGCCGTCAGGATCAGCGGCGGCAGCAGACGCAGGCGGGTCTTGGCGGTCAGCACCAGCAGACCCGCCTTCTCGCAGGCGGCGCGGATGTCGGCGGCCTTGATGCCGTCGTCAAACGCGATGCCCACCATCAGGCCGAGGCCGCTGACCTCCCTGACATGGGGCAGCTTGGCCAGCCCGGCGCGCAGCTGGGCCGCGCGCTCGTTGACGTTGGCGAGGAAGTCGCCGTCCATCTCGTCCAGCACGGCCAGCGCACCGGCGCAGCAGACCGGGTTGCCGCCGAACGTCGAGCCGTGGGAGCCGGGCTTCATGTGGTCGGCGACCTTTTTGTTCATCAGCACCGCGCCGATGGGCAGGCCGCCGCCGAGCCCCTTCGCCAGCGTAACGATGTCGGGGTGCAGATCAAAATGCTCGCACGCCAGGAACTTGCCGGTGCGGCCCACGCCGGTCTGCACCTCGTCCACAATGACAAGGATGTCTTTTTCCCTGCAGAACGCCGCGACCCTGGCGACGTAGTCCGCGTCCAGCGCGACGACGCCGCCCTCGCCCTGCACCAGCTCCATCATGACGGCGCAGGTGTCCTTGTCGGCGGCCTTTTCCAGCGCGGCAAAGTCGCCCGCGGGCACGTAGTCAAAATTTCCCGGGAAGGGGCCGAAGTCGTGGTGGAACACGTCCTGGCCGGTGGCGGTCAGGGTCGCCAGTGTGCGGCCATGGAAGGAGTTGACCAGCGTGATGACCTTATTCCGGCTCTCTCCATACGTATCTACGCTGTATTTGCGGGCGCACTTGATCGCGCCCTCGTTGGCCTCGGCGCCCGAGTTGCCGAAGAACACGGCGTCCAGCCCGGTGCGGCGGCAGAGCTTTTTCGCCAGCTTGCCGTCGGGGGCGGTGTAATACAGGTTCGACGTGTGCTGCAGCGTTGCGGCCTGGTCGGCCACAGCCCTGACCCACGCGGGGTGGCAGTAGCCCAGCGAGTTGACGCCGATGCCCGACGTGAAGTCAAGGTAGCTCTTGCCGTCGGCGTCCCTGGCCGTCATGCCCTCGCCCTCCGCCAGCACGACCTGGCTGCGGCCATAGGTGTGGAGGATGTAGTCGTTATCACGGGAAATAACTTTTTCGGTATTCAATTGGGTGACCCCCTTTTTATCATACGCAAAAGCCTTCCCCTTCGAGGGAAGGCGGCCCGCCTTGGAGCCTTCCCCCCTTGGGGGAAGGTGGCCGCAGGCCGGATGAGGGGCGGGTGTCCTGCGGCTGCCCGTTTGCGGGACAGCGCCAAACACTTCGCCCTCATCAGTCAGCGGGCGGGGCCGCTGACAGCTTCAGTCTACGCGCTAAGAGCCGCCTTCGGCGGTTGCGCTCCGACACGCGCCTGCGGGCGCAGCCCCTCGGGGGAAGCCATTTACCGGTTTCCTCTCCGGTAGAACATCGTGCCTGCGCCTCTGTCGCTGAACATCTCGAGCAGGATCGAGTGCGGGACACGGCCATCAATGATGACGGCCTCGTGGACGCCCTGATAGATGGCGTCGGCCATGCCCTCGATCTTGGGCAGCATACCGCCCGCAATGACGCCCGCGGCCTTGTAACCCTCGATCTCGGAGACCTCGACCTCGGGGATGAGCGTAGACTCGTCGTTCTTATCGTAGAGCAGGCCGACAATATCCGTCATGCTGACGAGCTTTTCGGCGTGCAGGGCAATGGCGATCTCCGCTGCAGCAGTGTCGGCGTTGATGTTGTAGGGAACGCCGTTGTCGTCCATGCCGACGGTGGCAATGACCGGGATAAAGCTGTCGGCCAGCAGGTGGTCGATCAGCGTCGTGTTGACCTTCTCGATCTCACCGACGTAGCCGAGGTCAACGTCCGACTTGCGCTTGCACATGATCATGTGGCCGTCCATGCCGCACAGGCCGACGCCGCGGCCCTTGAGCAGCGCGACCAGATCCTTGTTGACCTGCCCGGCCAGCACCTGCTGGACGATGCCCATGGTCTCCTCATCGGTGTAGCGCAGGCCGCCCACAAATTTGGACTCCTTGCCCACCTTTTTCAGCATACTGTTAATAGCCGGGCCGCCGCCGTGCACCAGCACGACACGCACGCCGAGCAGCGTCAGCGTGACCAGGTCGTTCATGACGGCCAGCTTGAGGTCATCGTTGACCATCGCGTTGCCGCCGTACTTTATAACCAGCGTTTTACCGTGGTATTTCTGGATATAAGGTGTAGCCTCGCTGAACAGCAGGGCCATTTGTTCGTTTTTCATTGTGCTCCTCCGCATCCCCTACTCCTAAATCCTTCCCTCTTGGGGGAAGCCTTTTGCGTTAGGTGCGATAATCCCCATTGATCTTCACATAATCATACGTCAGATCGCAGCCCCAGGCCTTGGCGGTGGCATCGCCGCTGCCAAGGTCCACGAGGATGTCGATCTCGTCCTCCTTGAGCACCACGGCGGCCTCGTCCTCGCTGTAGGGGTGGTAGGCGGCGTTCTCGCAGACAAAGACCTCACCGGCCTTGCTCTTGAGGCGCACCGACGTCTTGCTGATGTCGAAATCGCCCGGCGTGTAGCCGATGGCGCAGAGCACGCGGCCCCAGTTGGCGTCCGCGCCGAACATGGCGGCCTTGAACAGGGTGGAGTGGATGACGCTCTTGGACACCGCGCGGGCCGTCGTCAGGTCGGGCGCACCGGTCACGGTGCATTCCAGCAGCTTCGTTGCGCCCTCGCCGTCACCGGCCAGCTCGCGGCTCAGATGCTCGGCGACCTTGGTCAGCGCGGCGACAAACATATCGTAATCGGGCGTGCCCTCGGCAATTTCTGCGCCGGACAGGCCGCTGGCCAGCAGCAGCACGGTGTCGTTCGTGGAGGTATCGCCGTCAACCGAAATCTGGTTGAAGGTTGCGGGCACGACGGTGGACAGCGCCTTTTGCAGCGCGGCGGGCGCGACCTTGGCGTCGGTGGTCATAAAGAGCAGCATCGTGGCCATGTTCGGGTGGATCATGCCGCTGCCCTTGGCGATAGCGCCGATGCGCACGGCCTTGCCGCCGACGGCAAATTCCAGCGCAATTTCTTTCGGGTGGGTGTCGGTGGTCATGATCGCGGTAGCCGCGTCGTGGCTGCCGGCCTCGTCGGCGGCCAGCTTGGCGGCGGCCTCCGGGATGCCCCTGGCGAACGGCTCGATGCTCATGGCCTGGCCGATGACGCCGGTGGAGGACGGCAGCACGTCGTCCGCGCGGATGCCCAGCTCCTTCGCGACGATGTCGCAGGTGTCCTTAGCCAGCTGCACGCCGTTGGGCGCGCAGGTGTTGGCGTTGCCGCTGTTCACAACGATGGCCTGTGCATAGCCGTCCTTCAGGTGCTCGCGGTCCACCGTGATGGGTGCGCCGTAGACCTTGTTGGTGGTGTAGCAGCCCGCGCCCGCGCAGCGGACGTCCGCCTTGATCAGCGCCAGGTCGAGCTTGGAATGGTTATGGCGGATGCCGCAATGCACGCCCGCCGCGGAAAAGCCCTTCGGCGCACAGATGCCGCCGGGAATTGATTTGAAATCAGACATTGTATGTACCCCTCTTGCTATTTTATATCGAACTTCAAAAGCCTTCCCCTTCGGGGGAAGGTGGCCGCAGGCCGGATGAGGGCAAAGTCCGCCATTGCCGCCCGTAAACGGGTTGTTCCGGCAAGGCCGCCCCTCATCAGTCAGCGGTCGGGGCCGCTGACAGCTTCCCCCAAGGGGGAAGCCATTCACCGCGCTAAGCCGCGCGTTTCCTCCAGCCCCAGCATCAGATTCATGCACTGCACTGCCGCGCCCGAGCTGCCCTTGCCGAGGTTGTCAAACAGGCTGATAAGCTGCATCCGGGTGCCGTCCGGGTTGGCCAGGCAGTAAATTTCCAGCGTGTCCTTACCCGCCAGCTTGTTGGCGGCCAAAAAACCGCCGTCCGTGCCCTCGCACAGGGGATGCACCTTTATCATCGGCTGACCGGCGTAATATTCCGCCAGTGCGGACGCGACCTGCAGCGCGGAAACACCCAGCGCCGTTACATCCAGCGGGATCATCGTCTCCATGCCCGCGTAGTAGTCGGCCACAACGGGGACGAAATTCGGTGCGGTGTCCAGCCCCGTGACGGCGGCCATCTCAGGCAGGTGCTTGTGGTGCAGCGCCAGGCCGTAGGGGCGCGGGGCGTTCAGCGCCTCGTTGGTGCGCCCGGCCTCGTACTCGGCGATCATCTTTTTGCCGCCGCCGCTGTAGCCGGTCAGGCTCGTCACGTTCAGGTGCGCGGCCTTAGGGATGATCCCCAGCTCCACCAGCGGCGCGACGGGCGCGATAAAGCCGGTGGCGTGGCAGCCCGGCACGGCGACGCGGGTCGCGGTTTTCAGCGCCTCGCGGGTGCCGTGCAGCTCGGGCAGGCCGTAGACCCAGCCGGGCGCGGTGCGGTGCGCCGTGCTGGTGTCCAGAATGCGCACATCGTCCCGCAGCAGCGGCACGACCTCACGCGCGGCGTCGTCCGGCAGGCAGAGGAACGAGAGGTCGCTCTCATTGATGACCGCCGCCCGTGCGCGGACATCCTTGCGGTCCGCCTCGGAGATTTTCAGAATTTCAAATTCGTCCCGTTCCGCCAGCCGGTCCGCAATGCGCAGACCGGTGGTCCCGGAGGAACCGTCCACGAAGATTTTGTACTTTCCCATTGTTACACCCCTTACTTCCAAAGGCTTCCCCCGAGGGGCTGCCGCCAGTTCTAAAGGCTTCCCCCGAGGGGCTGCGCCCGCAGGCGCGTGTCGGAGCGCAACCGCCGAAGGCGGCTCTTAGCGCGTAGACTGAAGCTGCCGCCCGCAGGCGGCTGATGAGGGCGGAGTTTGCGTGGTCTCCCTTTAACGGGCAACACCCGCAGGCTCTCCCCTCATCCGTCCGCGGGCGGAGCCGCGGACACCTTCTCCCCCAAGGGGAGAAGGCTCCTGTCAGCAAGGTCTGCCCTCATCCGGCCTCGCAGGCTCGGCCACCTTCCCCCGATGGGGAAGGCTTTTATGCCAGCTTCCCCTTCACATCCGCAACCTGCTTCATCACGCTTGCCTTCGTCGGGCCGCCGTAGCTGGTGCGGCCCTCGCAGCAGGTCGTCAGGTCGATGGCCGTATAAACGTCATCCTCAAACAGGTCGCTGTACTGCTTGAATTCGTCCAGCGTCAGCTCCTCCAGCGTCTTGCCCTCGCGGATGCAGGCGGCCACCATCGTGCCGGTGCACTTGTAGGCATCGCGGAAGGGCATCCCCTTCTTCGTCAGGTAGTCGGCGCAGTCCGTCGCGTTGATAAAGCCCTTCGCGGCGGCGCGGCGCATGTTGGCGGGCAGCGGGGTCATCGTGGCCAGCATCGGCGTGACGGTGCGCAGGCAGAGCTCCAGCGTGTCCACGGCGTCAAAAATAGCCTCCTTGTCCTCCTGCATGTCCTTGTCATAGGCGAGCGGGATGCCCTTCATCATGACGAGCAGCGTGTTCAAATCGCCGTAGACGCGGCCTGTTTTGCCGCGGATCAGCTCCGTTACATCGGGGTTTTTCTTCTGCGGCATGATGGACGAGCCCGTCGTAAAGGCGTCGTCCAACTCGATGAACTTGAACTCCCAGCTGCACCACAAAATAATTTCCTCGCTCAAGCGGGAAAGGTGCATCATGCAGGTCGCCATGGCGCTGCACAGCTCAATGCAGAAGTCGCGGTCCGACACGCCGTCGATGGAGTTGCCGCACGGCGCGGCAAAGCCGAGCTGTTCGGCGGTGTAGAAGCGGTCCAGCGGGTAGGTCGTGCCCGCCAGTGCGCCGCTGCCCAGCGGGCACTCGGCGTCCATGCGGCGGGTCGCGTCCTGCAATCTCCCCAAGTCGCGCAGCAGCATCCAGGCGTAGGCCATCAGCTGGTGGCCGAAGGTCACGGGCTGGGCACGCTGCAGGTGGGTGTAGCCGGGCATGACGTACCCTGCGCCCTTCTCGGCCTGGTCGCAAAGCACGGTGATAAGTTCTTTTATCTGGCCCTGAATATGCTCACTGGCGGCGCGCAGGTTCAGGCGGATGTCCAGCGCGACCTGATCGTTGCGGCTGCGCCCGGTGTGCAGGCGCTTACCGGCGTCACCGACGCGGGCGGTCAGCGTCTGCTCGACGAAGGTGTGGACGTCCTCGGCGTTGGGGTCGATTTCCAGTGCGCCGCTGTGCAAATCCTCCAAAATGGAGTGCAGACCCTTGTGAATATCGTCCACATCCTGCCGGGAGATGATGCCCTGTCTGCCCAGCATGGCCGAGTGGACAAGGCTGCCCTGAATATCCTGCTCGATCATCCGCGCGTCGAAGCGGATGGAGGAGTTAAAATCGTTTACGCGGCTGTCAACGGCCTTGCTGGCCCGGCCCTGCCAAAGTTGGGGCATAGGTTTTACCTCCGTTTTATCTGTCGTTCCAAAGGCTTCCCCCCTCGGGGGAAGCTGCCGCCCGCAGGCGGCTGATGAGGGCAAAGTTCCCGGCAGCAACCCGTAAAACAGGCAATTCAGCAAGGTCTGCCCTCATCCGGCCTCGCTTCGCTCGGCCACCTTCAGTCTACGCGCTAAGAGCCGCCTACGGCGGTTGCGCTCCGACACGCGCCTGCGGGCGCAGCCCCTCGGGGGAAGGTTTTTTATCAGTAATGCCAAAACCGCCAAAGGGTTTCCACGCCCCTTGGCGGTTGCTTATTCGGCGTTCGTTCGCTTATTAGTCCTGTGCGGGCCAGCTCTTGGCCAGCTTGGCGCGCTCGGCAATGGGCAGGCCGAACAGGTTGATGAATCCGGCGGAATCAGCCTGATTGTAGTCCTCGTCCTCACCGAAGGACGCGGTCTGCTCATCGTACAGGGTGTACGGGCTGGTGACACCGGCGTTGATCATGTTGCCCTTGTAGAGCTTCAGCTTGACGTCGCCGGTGACGGTTTTCTGCAGGTCGTCGGTGAAGGCGCTGATGGCCTCACGCAGCGGGGTGAACCACTGGCCGTTGTAGACCAGCTCGCCCATCTTCTGGGCCAGCTGTGCCTTGAAGTGCATAGACTCCTTGTCCAGCGTGATGGTTTCCAGAACATCGTGCGCCTTGTACAGGATGGCACCGCCGGGGGTCTCATAGACGCCGCGGCTCTTCATGCCGACGAGACGGTTCTCGACGATGTCCAGCAGGCCGATGCCGTTGGCGCCGCCCAGCTTGTTCAGGTACTCGACCAGCTCGACGCTCTCCATCTCCTTGCCGTCCACAGCGGTGGGGATGCCCTTCTCAAAGTGGATGGTGACGTAGGTCGGGGTGTCGGGGGCCTGCTCGGGGGAAACGCCCAGCTCCAGGAAGCCCGGCTTATTGTACTGCGGCTCCAGGGACGGCTTCTCGAGGTCGAGGCCCTCATGGCTCAGGTGCCACAGGTTCTTGTCCTTGGAGTAGTTGGTCTCACGGTTGATCTTCAGGGGGATGTTGTGGGCCTCGGCGTAGTCGATCTCCTCGTCACGGCTCTTGATGCTCCACTCACGCCACGGGGCGATGATGGCCATATCGGGGGCCAGCGCTTTCAGGGTCAGCTCAAAGCGGACCTGGTCGTTGCCCTTGCCGGTGCAGCCGTGGCAGATGGCGTCGGCGTTCTCCTTCTTGGCGATCTCGGCCAGCGCAGCGGCGATGCAGGGACGCGCGTGGGAGGTGCCCAGCAGGTAGTCCTCATACTTGGCGTCGGCTTTCAGGCAGGGCCAGATGTAGTTTTCGACGTAGTCCTTCTTCAGGTCGAGGACGTACAGCTTGGACGCGCCGGTCTTGATGGCCTTCTCCTCCAAGCCGTCCAGCTCGGTGCCCTGGCCGACGTCGCCGGAGACTGCGACGACCTCGCAGTTGTTGTAGTTTTCCTTCAGCCAGGGAATGATGATGGAGGTGTCCAGACCGCCGGAGTACGCCAGAACTACCTTTTTGATGTCTTTCTTATCCTTTTTCATGATGAGCTCCCCTCTCTGTTTCTTCGCCAAGACGCGCGGGGTATGTTGCTTGCCGTTTGTCTTGAATATTTATTCATTCATTGCTGTATATTATACACTCTTTTATACATTTTGCAAGCGGTAAAACTGCCAAAGGATTCTCCATTTTCGCGGTTATTTTAGGCAGGTTGACGAATAGTTATACATTTATGCTGCGGATGCCTGCAAAAATATGCAGTCCCTCGTGTATATCCAGCGTTGACGTATGTATTATAGCACGGTTTTCAGCATTAGGCAACACAAAATTGCGGATTTGGCAACACAGGAGGAGAGCCTTTGCCTTCCCCAAGGGGGAAGGTGGCCCCGCAGGGCCGGATGAGGGGCTAGGTTTCCGGGCGGCAGACCATAAACGGGCAGCAGAGACAAGCCTCGCCCTCATCAGTCAGCGGGCGGGGCCGCTGACAGCTTCAGTCTTCGCGCCAAGAGCCGCCTGCGGCGGTTGCACTCCGACACGCGCCTGCGGGCGCAGCCCCTCGGGGGAAGCCGCTCCACCCGGGCTGTTCGTTCCGCCGCACACGTCCGCAACGGCCTGAGGGCAGGCCGCCCTACAATCCCTCTTAAACGTTGTACGTAGGGCGGGGTGCCCTCACCCCGCCGCAGTTTGCGTCAGCAGCCGCCCCCGGTCTGCCCCACAAACTTCTTCACCATCCCCAGCTCCTCCGGGAAGATACAGTTGGGGATCGTGCCCTGCTCCACGGCGGCAACGGCCTCGTCCAGGTCGAACCATTTTACATAATCGATCTCCGACTTCTGCACGGCAAAGTCGTCGGCCTCGCGGTCCAGCCAGAGGCAGAACACCTTGCTGACCTGATTGTCTTTGAACGGTTTACCGTGGAATTCAGCCTCAAAGCGGAACCGCCGCAGGCCGCATTCGTGCAGGTCGGCGGGGGCGGCGGTCACGCCCAGCTCCTCGCGCAGCTCCCGCAGGGCCGAGCCGACGAACTCCGCGCCCGCCGGGATGTGCCCGGCAGAGGAAATATCGTAACAGCCGGGGTAGGAATCCTTGGCGGCACAGCGCATCTGCAAAAGCACCTGCACCCTGCCGTTTTTGCGCCGCACGATCCAGACATGGCTGGTGCGGTGGCGCAGCCCCTCGGCATGGGCCGTCGTGCGCGGCACGCTCTGACCGGTGGGGACGCCGTTTTCATCGACAATATCAAGCATTTCGGGCATGGGGAACACTTCCTTACCAGATTTATTATCCTTTTTATACCACAGTTTCGCCCTTTCCGCAATTTTTTTCTTGCATGGCCCGCAAGCGGGTCGTGACGCTATGGGAACGGGTGCAGGGGTTTAAAAATTCATAATCTTCTTTTATAATAATGATATTGCCGCAAACGGCCACGGGCGGATATGGAATCCGCCCCTACGGTTGCAGGGGGCGGCGTCCCCGACGCCCCGCATCCGCCGTAACGCTTATAACAAGGAGAACGCACCCATGTCCCAAATGACAAAGCGCGCGCTGGTCGCATCCTTAAAAGACCTGCTGGCCGAAAAGCCGCTGGACAAAATCACCGTGACCGACCTGACCGAACACTGCGGCGTGAACCGCATGACGTTCTACTACCATTTCAAGGACATCTACGATCTGGTCGAGTGGGCCTGCATCGAGAGCGCGACCCGTGCGCTGGCCGGGCAAAAGACCTACGACACCTGGCAGCAGGGCTTTTTGCAGATCCTGCAGGCCGTGCAGAAGGACAAGGTCTTTGTCACCAAGGTTTATCATTCCATCAGCCGCGAGCATATCGAGAACTACCTCTACCGCCTGACCTACGATTTGATGATCGGCGTCGTCGAGGAGAAGGCTGCCGGGATGACCGTGCGCCCCGAGGACAAGGAGTTCATCGCGAATTTTTACAAGTACGCCTTCGTCGGCCTGACGCTGGAATGGGTGCGCACCGGCATGAAGGACGACCCCGCCGCCCTCATCGAGCGGGTATCGACCCTTATCCACGGGGATATTACAAAGGCTCTGGAGGCGTGCCGGATCGATAAGTAACGCCCCCGCAAACCGCCGCCTTAACAATTCTGCCACAATCTATACAATCCGTCCTCTTTGATAAAATTCTTATCAAAGGGGATTTTTTGCTGATTGTAATCGCTCCGCCCGCCGGGTATACTACAGACATACCAAGTAAATCACAGGCCGCTCCCCAACAAGCACGCGGCCTTATCATCACAGGAGGTACTCTTATGTATTATTCCGCCGGTAACTATGAAGCCTTTGCCACCCCCCAAAAGCCCGCCAATGTGGACGGCAAATCTGCCTACATCGTCGGCTCCGGCCTGGCGGCGCTGTCTGCGGCGTGCTATCTCGTCCGCGATGCCCAGATGAAGGGCGAGCACGTCCACGTTCTCGAGAAAGACCCCATCCCGGGCGGTGCCTGCGACGGCTACCACTACGAGAACCTCGGCTACGTCATGCGCGGCGGGCGCGAGATGGACAACCACTTTGAGTGTATGTGGGATCTGTTCCGCTCTATCCCGTCCATCGAGGACGAGAACCACACCGTTCTGGATGAGTACTACTGGCTGAACAAGGCCGACCCCAACTACAGCCTCTGCCGCGCCACCCACAACCGCGGCGAGGACGCCCACACCGACGGCAAGTTCGGCCTGTCCGACAAGGCCGCCATGGAGATCATGCGTCTCTTTATGACCCCCGACGAGGGCCTGTACGACAAGAAGATCACCGACTTTTTTGACGATGAGGTGCTGAACTCCAACTTCTGGATGTACTGGCGCACGATGTTCGCTTTTGAGAACTGGCACAGCGCACTGGAGATGAAGCGCTATCTGCAGCGCTACATCCATCACATCGGCGGTCTGCCCGACTTTACGGCGCTGCGCTTCACCCGCTACAACCAGTACGAGTCGATGATCCTGCCCATGGTCAAGTACCTCGAGGGCTTCGGCGTGCAGTTCCACTACGATACAAAGGTCACGAACATTGCGTTCGACTGCGCGGGCAGCAAGAAGCAGGCGACCCGCATCGACATCCTGCACGACGGTCAGGAGAGCTCCATCGACCTGACCGAGAACGACCTCGTCTTTATCACGAACGGCGGCTGCGTCGAGAACTCCACCTTGGGCAGCCAGGACACCCCCGCCGAGTTCAAGCCCGAAATCAAGGAGGGCGGCGGCTGGGACCTGTGGCGCAAGATCGCCGCGCAGGACCCGAGCTTCGGCCACCCCGACAAGTTCTGCTATGACCCCGAGCTGTCCAACTGGATGAGCGCCACCGTCACGACGCTGGACCAGCGCATCGTGCCCTATATCAAGAAGATCTGCAAGCGCGACCCGTTCAGCGGCAAGGTCGTCACCGGCGGCATTGTCACGGTCACCGACTCCAACTGGCTGCTGAGCTGGACGCTGAACCGTCAGCAGCAGTTCCGCGACCAGCCCAAGGATCAGCTCTGCGTCTGGGTCTACAGCCTGTTCACCGACAAGCCCGGCAACTATATCAAGAAGCCCATGCGCGACTGCACCGGCAAGGAGATCTGCATGGAGTGGCTGTACCACCTGGGCGTGCCCGAGGATCAGATCGAGGACATGGCCGCGAACAGCGCCAACACCGTGCCCTGCATGATGCCGTATATCGATGCGTTCTTTATGCCGCGCGCTGCGGGTGACCGCCCCGACATCGTGCCCGAGGGCGCTGTCAACTTCGCGTTCCTGGGCCAGTTTGCCGAGACCGCCCGCGACACGATCTTCACCACCGAGTATTCCATCCGCACCGGCATGGAGGCCGTCTACACCCTGCTGAACGTGGACCGCGGCGTGCCCGAGGTCTGGGGCAGCGTCTACGACATCCGCTGCCTGCTGGATGCCACGGTCAAGCTTCGCGACGGGCGCAAGATCACCGATATGGAGATGCCTCTCGTCGGCAAGCTCGCCATGAAGGAGGCCCTCAAGAAGATCGAGGGCACCGAAGTGGAGAAGCTGCTGAAGGAGTATAACGTTATCTGAATGTAAGCCAAACGGGCAGTCACTCAAAATGGGTGACTACCCGTTTTTATTTTGCTGCACCGCAGGGGCCGGGCATGCCCGGCCCGCAGCTGTACGGCTATTGTGCTTGTATGGAAAGGCCCCGGGCCGGGCATGCCCGGCCCCTACCTCTCTGCAATTACATCACTCCCGCCAGCTTCCTTTGCATCGTTTCCAAATGCAAACAATAGGTCAGTGCGGTTTCTTTCGTAATTCTCCCCGCCCGGCACAGGGCGGCCAGGCTGTCGTCCATCGTACACATGCCCAGCGCGGCACCGGCCTGGATCGACGCATCGATCTGGTGGGTGCGGCCCTCGCGGATGAGAGTCCTGATGGCGGGGGTCGAGTCCATGATCTCGAACGCCACGGTCTGCCCGCCGTCGGTGGTGGGGACGAGCTGCTGACTGATGACGCCCTGCAAAATCATGGCAAGCTGCACCCGCACCTGCCCCTGCCGCGCGGCGGGGAAGGCGTCGATGATGCGGTCCATCGTGTTGGCCGCGCCGGTGGTGTGCAGCGTTGAGAACAGCAGCTGCCCGGTCTCGGCGGCCTGCATGGCGACCTCCATCGTCTCGTCGTCGCGCATCTCGCCCAGCAAGATCACGTCGGGGCTTTCGCGCAGGGCACCGCGCAGCGCCTGCACGTAGGTGCGCGTGTCAGTGCCGACCTCGCGCTGGGTCACGATGCAGCGGTTGTGGTGGTGGATGAACTCGATGGGGTCCTCCATCGTGATGATGTGGCCCTCGCGCTCGCGGTTGATGGCGTCGATCATACAGGCCAGCGTCGTGGATTTGCCGCTGCCCGCAGGCCCCGTGACCAGCACAAGCCCCTGACGGCGGCGGGCAAAGCTCAGCACCTGCGGCGGGATGCCCAGCGCTGCCGGGTCGGGCAGGCCGAACCGGATAACGCGCAGCACCGCGGCCAGACTGCCGCGCTGGCGCAGCACATTGGCGCGGAAGCGGCCCAAGTCGCGCATGGAAAACGAAAAATCGTCATCCACGGACGGGCTGTTCAAATGCTGCTCCGGGTCGCGCCGTGCCTGCTGGTACAGTGCGCGGATGACCGCCTCGGTGTCATCGGGCATCAGCACCGCGCCGCGGCGGTCCTGATGGCCGTTGATCTTGAACGTCAACGGCAGGCCCGCCACAACAAAGACATCCGACGCGCCCTCGTTGACTGCAATACGTAAAATTTCGGTGAGTTCCATAAAATTGCCTTTCTTGGCCTCCGGACCGCCGCGCTGTAGGGGCCGCACATGTGCGGCCCGCGGCCTTCCCATAAGCGCCCGTCTGCCTTTCACCGCAGGGCCGGGCATGCCCGGCCCCTACAGGGCTGCCCATTTCCTACGTCCCACTTGGAGAAGCTACTGCCCATCCCACAGCTTCGTGCCCTCATCGGGGTTCCAATCCCGCTGCAAATACCACTGGGTAATCTCCACGCCGTTTTCTGTGCCGTGGGCCTCGATGTGCAGGGTCAGGTCCCCCTTCACACCCGCGTCCAAATCGGCGGTCAGGGTGGTGCCCTCGTCATAGCTGCGCTGGTCGGCCTCGCGGTACCACTGTGCGCCGACCAGCTCGGCGGCGGCAGTGTCATAGGCGCTGTTCAGCTGGCGCTCGGCCAGGGCCAAATCGGCCCGCGCCGTGGCCAGGCAGAGTACGCCCAGCAGCGCCAGGCAGACGACAACTGCCGCCAGCAGCAGGGTCAGCGTCGCGGCCCGCAGCGGCGGCGGGTCGGCCTGTTGGTTCCTGCGCCGCATCATGCCGCCCCCTTTTTGTAATAGCAGGCTGTGTTGGCAACGGTGTAGCGGGTCGTCCGGTCCGCGTCGGATATGACGATCTCCGCGGTCCAGTAGCGCCCGTTTTTGCCCGCGGACGCAGGCTCTGCCCGCACCTGCACCCGGTACGCGCCGTCCGCGTCCTGCTCACCCTCGGCGTTATAGCAGATGGTAAAGCTCTGCGCGGCGGCGGACGGCTCCGTCAGGGCGGCAAACACCCCGGCCCCGGCCTGAAGATCCGCGTCCACGTTCTGCAGGATCAGCGCGGCGGCGCTGGTGTGTGCGGCCTGTTCGCCCAGCTGGCGCGCCTTGCCGAACACCTGCACCAGCACGGTCAGTGCCAGCAGCACAAAGAGCGTTAAGAACGCTGTCTCGATGAAAAATACGCGGGTATGGTTCTGCTTCATTCGTCGGCCCTCCCTGCGCTGTGCAAGGTCACATGGACCTCGCCGTCGTCGGTGGTGATGATGTACCGCGCCCCGTCCTGCACAACGGTAAAGGTGCGCGTGTCGGCCACCTTCTCCGCCGCGGCGGGCCTATAGTCGGTGTCGGCGGCGGCGTACTCCTCGACCAGCGCACCGTTATAAAGGTAGAGGCGCGTTTCGTAGCCGCTGCCGTCGTCCAGCACCAGCGCATCGCCCTCGGGGCGGCTTTCCACCCGCACGGCCCCTGCGGCGTCGGCGGCGCGCAGACGAGCCGCGACGTAGGTCAGGCTGGCGCGGCGGGCATCGTTGGCGGCGCGGCTGCCCGACAGCACCCCGTAGAGCCGCCCGCCCACCCCGGCCAGCACCAGCACAGTGCCCAGCAGCACCAGATACAGCGCCAGCGCAGCGGCGGGCGCAAATTTTTCAACGCGCTCCTGCATGGGCCGCACCCCCTTTCTCACTCACTTTTCCAGCACCTGCACGTCGGGCATGACGTTGGACGCGAAGGCCGAATAACTGACGATGTAGCGTTTATGATTGATATACAGGCCGTAGTTCTGCTCCAGATAGTCCACGCTCTCGGGGTAAGCCCCCTCGACGGCGTAGCACTGCACAGCGGCCTGCACAACGCTGTCCTTGAGCGCCGCGGCGGCCTGCGCATCCATATCGCGGCTGACCTGCCCGGCAGCGGCAGCCACCGCCACCACCGGCACCGCCAGCAAAAGCGACGCCAGCGGCACCTTGCGCTGCCTGGGTTTTTCGTGATACATCATAAGCGTATACCTTGTAATTTGTGGTTCGTAGGGGAACATGCAATGTAGTTTGTTGGTGGCGGCGTCCCCGACGCCCCGCGGAGGGGTCAAGACCCCTCCCTACAAAGCAAACCGTTAAACGGGTACTACACGAAGGGCTGCGGGCCGGGCATGCCCGGCCCCTGCCCCGCGGCTTTCCACTGAGAAAACTTACCCGATCGCCCCGAGCATGCCCACCAGCGGGAGCATGGCGGCGATGAGGGTCACGCCAACGGCCAGCGTCAATAACCCGGACAATACCGGCTCGACCAGCCCGGTCAGGTGTTCGGTGGCCTCGGCGGCGTCCTCGCTGAACAGCTCGCTCAAGCGGGTGACGACCTGGTCCATCGTGCCGCTCTTGGCGCCCGTGACCAGCATCCGCGCGTAGAGCGGCTCAAACAGCTGCTGCTCCAGCACGGCCTCCTCCAGCGGCTTGCCGGCGGCGACGGCATCGGCGCAGCCCAGGGCGGCCTTTTTCAGCTGCCCGCAGGTCACGACCTCGGCAGCAGCGCGCAGCGAGTCCTCGGCGGGCATACCGCTGGCAAGGTACAGATCCAGCACCCAGACATACCGCGCCAGCGCCTGCTTGCGGACGACACCGCGCAGCGCGGGGATCTTCTCCGCCGCGGCCTCCAGCTTAACGCGGCCCCGGGCCGTGCGGGCCTGCAGCAGCGTGACCGCCAGCACCGCCGCGATGACCGCCGTGACGGCCAGCGCCACGCCGCCCACGACATAGCCCACCTGCAGATAGCGGTAACCCGCCGCCGCGGTGCCGCCCGCCATGGCGGCGTAAACGCGGCTGAACACCGGCAGCACCTGCACCAGCAGCACAGCCAGGATCACGGCCATCAGGCAGAGCAATACCGCCGGGTAGGCCACGGCGCTGCGCAGCTGCTTATTGAACCGGGCCCGGTCCGCGTAGTAGCGCGCAAGGCCACGGAGCACCTGCTCGGTGCGGCCCGTCAGCTCGCCCGCGGCCAGCATCCGGCAGGCATAACCGGGGAAATACCCGGTGGCCGCGCAGGCGTCGGCCAGCGTGCCGCCGTTTGCGGTCAGGTGGTCGTGCACGGCCTTCGCGGCGTCGTGGAACTCACTCTCGACGCCGGTGTCGCTCAGGAGGGCTGTGCCCTCCTCGGGGCCGATGCCCGCGGCGAGCAGCATGGCCATATTTTCACAAAATGCGCTCACGGCCATGCTCTGCAATTCCTGTGCCATGATAGCCTCCTTAATATGTATAGCGGTCTGTGTAGCTTGTGCCGTCGCCGGTAAAATCGGCACCTGCTCCGGCGGCAAACGTGGTGTCGATGCGCTGCCAGCTGTGGGCCGGGGCCTCAAAGCCGACGGTGATCCAGCCGGTGTTTTCCAGCCAGATCATGTTCCAGGCGTGGTAGATCTCGCCCGGCTCCACATAGCCCGTGATGAGTTTGGCGGGGATGCCCTGACTGCGCAGCATGGCGGCGGTCAGGGCGGCGTAGTCGTAGCAGATGCCGGTGCCCGCGGCCAGCGTCGCGTCGGGGTCGGGCAGGTAGCCGTCCTCCACCGACGCAGCCTTGGCGGAATCGTAGGTGATGTTTTGCGTCACATAGGCAAACACCTGCGCCGCAACGCCCGCATCGTCCCCGGCCATTTGGGCCAGCTCGGCGGCCTTCGCCACACAGGCGGAGTCGGCGGTGTAGTTGACCATCTCGCTGGGGCGGATGTAGGGCTGGAATTCATCGTCCAGCGTAACGCTGGCGGACGTTTCGTATATTGCCGCGTATTTTGTACCGGATGTATTTTCCAGCACGCGGAAGCTGTAGGTCCCGTCGCCCATCTGCAGCGGGAAGCTCGCGGGCGTACCGTCGCCGGGCAGGTCGTAGTTGTACTTTGTGTCGCCGCACTCGACCTGAAATTTCAGGCGGGCATCGTCGGTGGCGCTGACGGCGACATAGCCCTGATCGACGCAGGACACATCGATGCCCACCGCCGCCGTACCGATGGCCGCGTCCTGATGGAACTCGCTCAGCGCCGGCGCCGGGGCCCGGTAGGGGTCGGCGGGGGGCGTAGGCTCGGGTTGTTCGTCTGCCGCCGACTGTGCCGCCGGGGCCGTGGAGGCCGCCGCGGTATTCCCGCAGGCCGTGAGCAGCGCCAGGCACAGCGCCAGACACACAGCCCGCCGCCGGGTAGAAATACGCATGGCCGCAGCCCCTTTCCGTAAGAATACAGGGTAATTATACCGCGAACCGGTATTGCAATACAAGTAAAACCGCAAAAAAAGGCGCAGCCGGGGCGTTGGGCCGGGCTGCGCGGTAATTTACAAATTGTTCATAGGAAAAACATAGTTTTTTAGCAGTTATCCGGTAGTATATAGGCACAGGGTTACGGAGCCGCAACCGTAATTCTGGAACATGATTCCTCCTCACACAAACCGATACCCCAAGCCCCCATCCGGAGCCGCAACCGGATGGGGGCGATTTTTTTGTGTTTCAGATCAGGGGGAGCGGGCGGCTGCGGGAGGTGTAGCAAAGCCCCTCAGGCCTCGCAAGCTCGGCCAGCTCCCCACTGCGTGGGGCGCCTTTTGCGCGGGCAAAGCCCGCGAGAGAAGCCTCCCCTCACAGGGGAGGTGGCCGCGAAGCAGGCCGGAGGGGCTTTTGCGGTTCGCGGCGGTAGGCTGCGGGGCAAAAGATACATGGGCGGTAATGGCAAGGTGGAGGGCCGGGCATGCCCGGCCCCTACGGGGTGCTGTGAAATTTACGCACGAGAGGGGCAAGGGAGGGCGGCAGCCCTCCCCTTTGCCGTGGGCGGGGGTTACCGTTCCCGGTTCACCGCCTTTTCCACGCCGTTCCAAACCCGATGATGCTTGCGCAAAACGCGGCGGCCAGCGCTTCTATGGGGAACCCGTCCCCGGTTTGCGGCAGCGCCGCCGGGGCAGTAGCCTTCACGGTCCGTGTGCCAGCCATCGCGGCTGACGCAGTCACCGCCGTCGCGGCGGTCTCCGGCGGGTCATACCGGTTCACAAACAGCACGCCGTCGGCCTTCGCGGTCTCCCCGCTGCGCACGGCCCAGAGCCCGGCGGCAAGACCGCCGTCCGGGCGGCCCGTCACCCGGACCGTGACCGTGTAGCTGTGCGCATCGTAGGTCGTGTGGGCAGCGCTGCCGCTGCGCTCGGCAATCAGATACCGGTAATCCCCCGGCTCGTCAAAGGCAAAGCCCGTAAAATACACGGTGCCGCCGTTTTTTACGGTCAGGGCACGCCGCACAGGCGCGGGGGCCGCGTCCAGCGGCGTCAGCTCCACCGTATAGACGGCGTCCGCCGCCGCGCCGTCGGTGCGGACACTGACAGGGATCGCCGTGCCCGCCCGCGCAGCCGCCACGGGCAGCGGGCAGAGAAGCGCCAGCAGCAGGGCCGCTGCGGGCAGCCAGCACCGCAGGGCCGTTTTGCCAAAGGTCATTGCATTTCATCTCCTTCTTTCAGGGGGCAGAGCCGCCCCAGCACGACGACCCGCCCGTTTGTCTCGCTCCCGGCGCAGGTCGAAAGCGCCACCAGCCGGTCCTGCGCCGTCACACCGATGTCCCGCTGCTGCACGGCCTGCGCCGCCGCATAGTCCAGCAGCGCCCCCACGTCGTCGGGGTAACGCTCCGGCGTGTAAATGGCGGTATCGTAGGCATCGGTCACCACACAGGCGAACAGCTCGATCGTATAGGCGGCGTCGGGCAGACTTATGCTGCCCGCGGGGTGCGCGGCAAAATAGTCTACCTCCGCAAACCGCGCCACATCGCCGAACATCGCGCTGTTGTCCATGTGGTGGCCGTAAATCACCGTGTACGGGTCGGTCAGGTCGGCGGCGCAGCGGCTGTCGAGAAAAATCGCGCCCGACAGGGAAAAATCACCGTAGACGTCGCGGTTGACGTAGTCCATGTTCGTCGCGCCCTGCACAACGGGGTAGTCGATGCCCGTGCCGTCCACCGTCAGCCAGCCGCAGACATCGGGGTTGACGGTTTGCAGCTCGGCCAGCGTCGGGTTGTCAGCAGCCGGTGCGGCGGGCTTATACTGCAAAAGCTCCGCGCCCACAAACGCCCCGCGGCGCAGCGCAGCGTCCTGCCAGAGCGCGAACCCGCCGAAGGCCAGCAGCGCCAGCATCAGCAGCCCGGCCAGCGCACTGACCAGCCGTGTGCCCAGGCGTGCCAGCCGCGCCGCACGGTCCAACATCAATCCTCACGGCGGCGCTTGCGGAAGAACACCAGCCCGCTGCCCGCGGCCAGCGCCAGCATCGCGCCGTAGGGGGCGGCGTCCAGCAGCAGGCCGGTGGGGGCAATCGAGCTGCGGGTATTCGTGACGGTCAGGGCCGTGTCGGCGGCACCCACCGTCTGCGTGGGCAGGGTCTTTTCGGTGCTCAGCGTCTCACCGTCCAGCGTCCAGGCCGTCGTATATTTCCCAGCGTCCAGGCCGCTCTCGGTGATCGTGTAGGCCGCGCCGGTGGGCAGGCCGGTCACCTGGATCACATCGCCGCCCCGGATCGTCTCCGAGAAGCTGACCTTGCCGTTTGTAAAGGGCTTCACCTCGGCGTTGCTCGTCACGCCCGCCGCGCTTGTGGTTTGGACCGTGACCGACGCCATGCGGCCCGGGTCTGCGTCCGGGTCGGTGATCTCCAGCGTGAAGATAAAGTGGTCGGTGTAGTCGGCCCAGTCGCCCGCCAGCGCCTTGGTCACGGTCAGGCCGTGGGTCGTGTAGGTATTGGTGATGAGGTCGCTCTTGGTATTGTCATCGAGCGAGGTCAGCGTAGCGTAGTCGATTTTGAACGTTGCACCGTCCGGCTCGGACGTATTGTCGTTGACAACGCGCACCTTTAGCAGGTAGGTCGCCGTCGTGGCGGTCAGGCCGTGGATGCCGGGGTCGCGCTCGGTCAGGTGGTAGTAGTAGATGCCGGGGGCCTCGAACTTCGAGGTGTCAAAGCCGACGCTTACATCGCTCTCCTTGTTGGCAATGCCGCTGTCATCCGCCGCAAACGTGGCGATGATGTCGCTGCCGTCCAGCTGATCCACGCTGCCGACATAGTTTTTCTCTCCGTCGTCGGGCAGGTCGCTCTCGTCGGCGGCGGTGACGTCAAAGGCAATCGTGCCCGTGATGCCGCCCGCGCCCGCGGCGTTCGTCACGTCGATGGCCTTGCGGAAGGTGATGCTGCCGGTGGTCGTGGTCAGGGTCTCTGCCGCAAACGCCGTGGCGGAGAGCGCACCCGTGAGCAAAGCAGCGGTCAGAACGGCGGAAATCTTGATGATGTTCATAAGTATGTGCTCCTTTCGGGGTGTATGTTGTGTACGGGTGTTCTTGCCTCCCTCTGCGAGGGAGGTGGCCCGCAGGGCCGGAGGGAGAGAACCTCGCCACTGCCCGAAATATTTCGGGTGGCCGGACAGTTCTCTCCCCCACCGCCTGCGGGCGGAGCCCCCTCACAGAGGGGGCCAAGGGGGCTCAACATCTCTCTCTCTAAATCTCATTCCTCCTCACAATCGCAATGACCCGCCCGGCGATATTTTCTGCCGTCACCGGGCCGTACCGGCGGCTGTCGGGCGCACCCTCGCGGGCGTCGCAGAGGATAAAATACTCGCCGTCGGCCAGGGTCAGAGGGTAGGTCACGTCACTGTCGTAGCGGGGGGTCGTCTCGTAAATGTCCGGCTCGGCCACAAGGCTGCCGTTGATGCGCAGCAGCGCGTTTTCTGTCACCTCCACGGTGTCGCCGCCGCGGGCCGCAACACGCCCCGTGCAGCGCCGGTCATCCTGTGTAAAGACGACCACCTCCCCCGCTGCAAAGCTGCGCGGCAGCCGGTAGTAGAGCAGCAGGTCGCCGGGCTTGAGGTGCGGGTACATCGTGTCGTCCGGCTGGATCGCCAGCCCAAACACGACGCCGAACAGCACCAGCAGCAGTGCGGCCAGCGCCCCGGCGCGCAGAAAAAACTCCTTCACGTCCGCCAGCGCACGGCGGCGCTGTGTCTCGTTCACGGTGCAGCCTCCCTTCGGCGGCGGCAGACCACGGCCAGCGCCGCGCCCGCCGCCAGCAGCCAGACTGCCGGGGCCGCGTCCTGCGCAAGACCCGTGGGCGGCACGCCGTCCTTATTGTTGACGCAGGTCAGCGCCGCGTCGCCGGTCAGGGTCGCGGTATAGCTGCTGCCCAGCGTGACGCTGCTGCCGTCGTCCATTGTCGTTTCGTAGTCGGTCAGCGTCTCCTCGGTGACGGTCACGGTCTGGCCGGGCTTCAGATGCCCGATGACGATGCTGCCCTTGTGCGGGATCGTGAAGCCGTCCGCGGTCAGCGCCGCGCCGCCGTAGGGCTGCACATAGGGGGTATCCGCGGTGACCGCCGCGCCGTCAATGGCCGCCGTAAACGCAAAGCCGCGGCGCGTGTCGCCCATGCCGCCCGTGACCTGCTTGGTCACGGTGACGCGCAGGAACGGCGCGTAGGTGTTGGTGATGACAGCCTCCCCCACGCCGCCGGACGGCACCTGCACCGTCCCGGCCGCCGCCGCGGCGGTGGTCGTGCAGTACCAGCCGGCTAAGTCGGGGTGGTCGGTCTCGGTCACGGTGTAGCTGCCCACGGGCACATCCTCCACCGTTACGCTGTGCAGCCCCCTGAGCGGCACGGTCAGTGCGCCGGGCGCGTCCAGCGTGACGGTGCGGGCCGTGCCGTCGTCATAGACCAGCGTATAGCTGCCGATGGGCAGGCTGCCGACGGTGAAGGTGTTCGTCACGGCCTCGGCCTCATCGCGCAGGGCCGCGTCGTCCACGGCCTTCGTCAGCCGCAGGCTGCCGGTCTGCCGGGCGTAGGTGTTCTCAAAATCGGCGTAGGTCGTGCCGTTTTGCAGCAGCGTTATGTTGGCCAGCGTCGGCGGGTCGCCTGCAGGCTGCAGCGCGTCGCCGTTGACGGCGGCGCGGCTTGCCAAATAGAGCACCGCCGCCGGGGCGGCGTGGGCGGTCTCGGCCACGGTGTAGGTGTAGGGTGTACCGCTCTCCGACGCCACAGGCAGATCCTGTATTGTATAGCTGCACTGGGCCGGGTCGGTGCCGACGGTCATATCCGCGCCGCTTATGACGGCCACAGCCGTGCCGTCGGAGCGGGTCACGGTGAAGGTCAGCCCCGCGCGCACGGCGGTCAGCTCGTCGGCGGTCAGGCTGCCCGCCAGCGTCTTGCGCAGCGTCAGGTTGGCGTGCCCGGCCACGGGCGGCGCAGGCTCGGTGCTGAACCAGACCTTATCCAGCAGGTTGCCCTCGCGCCGGTCCCCCTTGCCGCTGGACAGCGCCAGGAAGAAGAACCGGCTGACATACTGCCCCGCCCGGACCGTGTAGTCGCCGCTGTGGACGCCCCACTGGTCGTTGCCGTCGGTGATCTCACCGCCGACCATGAAGCTGCGGATGGGGACCTCCTCGCCGTTGTATTGCACGGTCCGGTCCAGCGCCGCGCGCACCAGAAGTCCCCTGTTGTCGTCCTCGCTGGAAGCGCCCGCCAGAATCTCGGTGATCTGCGCTGCCACATCCACCGGCGCGATGAGCAGCGCCATCGAGTCCTGCATACCCCTGCCGCGGGCGCGATGGGCCAGCGACCAGTGCAGCGTGGTGCCGGGCGCGGTCAGCACATCCTGATACAGTGCGCCGTAGGCCTCGCAGTTCAGCTCGGCAAACTGCTGCCCGTCGTAAGCGCTGTCGATGCTGTAGCTGGCCTCGGGGTAGTTCCGCGTGCCGTTGTAGCTGCGGTTGGAGCCGTCCGCCAGCTCAATGTACAGGCCGGAGCTTCCGGTTTTCCAGTGCTCGGCCGCGCCGGTGGTCTGCCAGACGATGCCCCCTTCCCCCGACGGGTACTGGGTAAAGAAGGTGCCGGTCTTACCGTCCGGGGAATAATACAGCCGGGATGCGGGCGTATTGTTGTTTTTGTTGTGATACGCCTTCAGCCCGGCAATATCCGGCGTTTCAAAGCTGCCGTTCTGCAGCTGGATGCAGTAGGGCACCTGCATGGCCGCGGCGGTGAGTTTTGCGCCGTCGGTGCCGGTGACCTCGACCTTATAGTACAGCCGTTCCGCATCCCTGACACCGGCAATGCAGGCATCCAGCGCAGCGTTCAGCCGGTGCTCGCTGCCCGGCGTGATGTTCCACGCATCGCCGGAGCAGAGCTGCTGCGGGACCTCCTCCCAGTTGGTGCCGTCCTTGCTGCGGTACCAGGTGTACACAGCGCCGTCGAGTCTGTCCGTGCTGCCGTTGACCTTCGCTGTAAAGCAGCCGTCGATCCGAATGCTGTCCACCAGCTCTGCGCTTGTGACAACGGCAGTCTGCGCCGCGGTGTCGGGCGCGGCGAGCAGCGCATCCATCACGAGGGTGCGTGCGGTCTCGGGCGTTGCCGCGGGGTCAGCCGCCGGGGTCGGCTCCGCCTCCATTTCGGGTTCCGGGTCAGGCGCCGGGGTCGGCTCCGCCTCCATTTCGGGTTCCGGGGCAGGCGGGTCCGGGTCGGCGGGCGCAATCGCCGCCGCAGACTCCGCCGTGGCGGGCAGTTCATCCGCCGCAAACACAGCGTTGGCCATGCCTGCCGCCATACAGCAGGCCAGCAGCACAGCCAACAGACGTTTTTTCATGTACGGTTCCTCCTTTGCTGGTTTCCCGTGCGGGGCTTGTCTTCCCGCCGGGTCAATTGGGAGTATACCGTCCGCCGTTCGCGGAACACGTCGAGGGCTGCTTTCTTCCAAAAGGTTACAAAAAAGACGCACCACGGATGTTTTTCCGTAGTGCGTCTTTTCTGTATTCACTTCTGCCCTGTAGGGGCCGGGCATGCCCGGCCCCTACCGCTCGGCTGGGGGATACAGCACCGCTCCCCCCGCTTTACACCACCGTCACCAGCGTCTCACAGTCGCCGGTCACGGCGTACTTGCCGCTGCCCGCGGGGATAAAATAGCTTTCGCCCTTTTTGACCTTCACGGTCTCGCCGCCGCAGGTCAGCGTGCCCGCGCCGTCGGTGATGAGCAGCGAGACAAAGCTCTTTTCATCAGCCGCACCGTCAAACGCGCCTTTTTTCGCGTCCACCGTGAAATACTCGCACTGCGCGAGATGGCTGCCGAAATCGTGCTTTTGCGGCGGCGTGCGGCGGGTCACGTCCAGCGCCTTTTCAATGTGCAGGGCGCGGGGCTTGCCGTCCGTACCGACGCGCCCGTAGTCGTAGACGCGGTAGGTCACGTTGGAGTTTTGCTGCACCTCGGCCACGACGATGCCCTGGCAGATGGCGTGCAGCGTGCCGGACGGGATAAAAAAGCAGTCGCCCTTGTGTACGGGTACGGCGTTCAGGACCTCGGTCAGGGTGTTATTTTTAATGCGCTCCGCAAACTCCTCTTTGGAGATTTCGTGCGTAAAGCCGTAGTAGAGGTACGCCCCCGGCACGCAGTCCAGCACATACCACATCTCGGTTTTGCCGTACTGGTGTTCGTTTTTCAGCGCGTAGTCGTTGGACGGATGCACCTGAATGGACAGGTTGCTGCTGGCGTCGATGAACTTTGTCAGGATCGGGAACTGCTCAAATTTTACGCAGTCCGTGCCCAGGGCTTCGGGGTGCGCGGCCGCGTAGTCCGCCAGCGTCGTGCCGTCGGCCAGATAGCTCGGGCCGTCCGGGTGGCAGGACAGCACCCACGCTTCGGCCAGCGGTTCAAGGTCGCTCTTGATGCCGAAATCGGTGCGCAGGCGGCTGCCGCCCCACAGATAATCCTTGCAGCTCGGGGTCAATTTCAGAATTGCCATACCGCTCACGCTTTCATCATGTCCGCGGCGGCTTTGGCCAGCGCGGCGTTCACGGCATCGGCGGCTGCCTCACTGTCGCCAACGGCGGAAAGATAAACTTTAATTTTCGGCTCGGTGCCGGAGGGGCGGACCATCAGCTTATGCCCGCCGTCCAGATGGTATTCCAGCACGTTGGCGCGGGGCAGGCCGGTGCCGTCGGTGTCGTAGTCCACGACGGACTCCACCTTGTACCCGGCAATGTCCTCCGGGGCGTTGGCGCGCAGCTTCTTCATCAGCTCCTGCATCGTATGCATGCCGCTCTCGCCCTCAAAGGCAAAGCTGCACAGCGCATTGCGGTAGTAACCGAACTCCCTGTACAATGCCTCGATGGCGTCCAGCAGCGTCTTGCCCTGCTGGGCGTACCAGGCCGCGGCCTCGCAGACCAGCAGCGTCGCGTTGACAGCGTCCTTGTCGCGGACGTGGCCGCCGGACAGGTAGCCGTAGCTCTCCTCAAAGCCGAAGATATAGCGTTCGGGACGCCCCTCGGCCTCCAGCTTGCCGATCTGCTCGCCGATGAACTTAAAGCCGGTCAGGGTGCGGCGCAGCTCAACGCCGTATTTTTTTGCCACCGGCGCTGCCATATCGGTGGAGACGATGGTCGTTACCGCCACGGGGTCGGCGGGCATCGTGCCCTGTGCCAGACGGGTGCGGCAGATGTAGTCCAGCAGGATGATGCCCATCTCGTTGCCGGTAATCAGCCGGTAGCCGCCCTTGCCGTCGGGCACGGCGGTGCCGCAGCGGTCACAGTCGGGGGCGGTGCCCAGCAGCAGATCGGGGCGGACCTTGTCGCACAGCTCCAAGCCTTTTTGCATAGCTTCGCGGATCTCGGGGTTCGGGTAGGGGCAGGTCGGGAAGTCGCCGTCGGGCTTTTCCTGCTCGGGCACAACGGTCACATGGGTCACGCCGAGCTTTTTCAGCAGCTTTTTCACACATTCCAGACCCGTGCCGTTCAGCGGGGTGTAGACGAGCTTGAGCGCGTCGATGCCCGCGCCGTCGCCGACGCGCTGGTCATAGACAGCCTGCACAAAATCATCGAGGCATTTTTCGTCAATTGTCACAATGCGGCCCGCGGCGGCGGCAGCGTCAAAATCTGCCAGCCGGACATCGTCAAAGCAATCAATTTTTTCGATAGCTGCCAGAATTTTCTCGGCAGCCTCCAGCGTGATCTGGCAGCCGTCCGCGCCGTAGACCTTGTAGCCGTTGTACTTAGCGGGGTTGTGGCTGGCCGTCACGCAGACGCCCGCGCCGCAGCCGAGGTACCGCACCGCCCACGAAAGCGCCGGGGTCGGCTCAAGCCGGGGGTACATGCAGGCGGTAATGCCGTTCGCGGCCAGCACGCGGGCAGTCTCGCGGGCGAACAGCGCACCGTTATGGCGGCTGTCGTGGGCGATGGCTACCTTTTTGGGCAGGCCGGACGCATTGAGGTAGTCCGCCAGCCCCTGCGTTGCCTTGCGCACGGTGTAGAGATTCATCCGGTTCGTGCCCGCGCCGATCACGCCGCGCAGACCGCCGGTGCCGAATTCCAGATCGCGGTAAAAGCGGTCCGTGACGGCGTCGCTGTCGCCCGCGATGGAGACGAGCTCGGCTTTGACGGCGTCGTCCAGATCCGGCTGGGCAAGCCAGCGGTTATAGAGGTCGTTTGTATTGTTCATGGAGTTTCTCCTTTATCTTCCCTTGGGTCCTGCGGGCAGCCGCAAGCCGCCCCGCCTCTCTATTATCTTGCATTTTTACCGCTTTTGCAAGTACCAAATCTTTGTCGGCACCGCCGGATTTTCCGGTCCAGACTGTCAAAAAATTGCATTCCTGCCTTATTGCGTATGTAGGGGCGACCATTGGTCGCCCGCCAACTTACCGCAGCAACGCATTTTTCCGGGTGGTTTGCTTACAAGGCAAACGGGCACGGGCGAGCAATGCTCGCCCCTACAAGAGTTTTTCGACAGTCTGCGCCGGATTTTCCGGTCAGCCCTGCCAGACGCCTTTTATTGCCTCCGCTTCACTTTCCGCCAACGCCGGAGCGTCGGAATTGGCAAACAGGCTGCCGTAGCGGTAGAGCCCCGCGCCCTGCACCCCTAAACGGGCAAGCAAAGCAAGCTGGTCGGCCAGCGCATGGCCGGAAAACCACTCGGAGCCGGCATCGGACCCATCCCCTGCGCCGACGCGGTAGGCCCCCAGCCCGGCGTACAGCTTCACGCCCGCCGCGCGGGGCAGTGCGGCCCACGCGGCGGCCAGCTGCGCAAAGCTGTGCGACGCATCGCCGTTTTTTATATATTCCTGCCCCCAATAAAGCTGGGGCATCAGGTAATCCACAGTCCCCTGCCGCAGCCAGCGGGCCGCGTCGCTGTATTGCAGGGTGTAGTTCTGCTCCGGGTCGCCCGCCGGGGCTGCGCCGAACCGCACGCCGTACCGCCGGGCCGCGGCGTGGCAAAGCTCCATCAGGGCGTTCACGTTCTCCCGCCGCCAGTCGTCCTGCGTCCGTGTGCTGCCGCTGGCCGCGTAGTCCGCCGCGTCAAAGGCCGGGTCGGTGGTGGGGTAAAAATAGTCGTCAAAGTGGATGCCGTCCACAGCGTACCTTGCGCACAGCTCCCCCACCCCGTCGGCAATGTACTGCCGCACGTCCGCGTTGGCGGGGTCGAGATACGCGCCGGTGTCGGTGTACCTGACCCAGTCCGGGTGCAGCCGCGCCGGGCTTGCGCCGCACAGCGCCGGGGTCTGCCCGGCCTGGATGCGGTAAGGGTTGACCCAGGCTTCCAGCTGTAAGCCCCGCGCGTGGGCGGCGTCCACCAGCAGCGCCAGCGGGTCAAACCCGGGGTCCAGCCCCTGCGTGCCGGTGCAGAGGTGGCTGAACGGAAAGTAGTCGCTGGGGTAGAGCGCATCGCCGAAGGGCCGCACCTGCACCAGCACGACTGTTGCGCCAATCGACTGTATATTGTCCAGCATTGTGCCGATTGCCTGCGTGAACGCCTCCGCCGACGAGAAATCGACCTGCTCCCATTCCAGATAGCTGACCCACACAGCGCGGTAGGGCGCGGCGGCCCGGGCGACGGCGGTTGGGGCGGGGGTCGGCGCCGCAGCGGGGGCCGGGACAGCCTTTTGCGGCAGTGCAAGCAGCGGCGCAAGCAGAAAGACGGCTATTATAAATAAGTAGAATCCGATCCGACGCATGGCATGTACCTCCTGCGGTATGTATATGCGGGGCAGGCAGCAGGTAGGACAGGGCCGCCGGGAGGCCGCCCCCTACGGCAATCCGTTGCCGGGCGGTCATGAGGTCCCCCTTTACCACATTGACAAAAAACACCCTGCAATGCTATAATGTTCTTATATATAACATAATTTTTATCTACCCATTCCTTCACACAAAGGCGGAAGCATTATGACCAGAGAACAGGTCGAAACGGAAATGGCCCAATACCGCACCATCTTTACTGTGGTGCGGCTGCTGGATGCTGCGCAGGTCGGCGGCGAGGAGTCCGTCAACAGCTTTTGCAGCTGCTACAGCTATTGGGGCAAAAACGCACCTTGCCGGAACTGCATCTCCCGGCAGGTGCTGGAGGATCACCGCCAGCGCACCAAGCTGGAATACATGGGCAGCGAGGTCTTTCAGGTCACCGCCGTCTACCGCGAGGTCGACGGCGTTCCCTGTGTCATGGAGCTGATCCAGAAGCTGGACGGCGAGACCCTCATTGACCCCGAAAACGGGGACCGCCTGATAGACAGCATCGCGAGCTACCACACCAAGCTCTACCACGATGCACTGACCGACAGCTACAACCGCCTCTACTTTGAGGACGCGCTCAAGGACAAGACCGACCCCGCCGGTGTGGCCGTGCTCGATCTGGACGACTTTAAATTGATCAACGACACCTACGGCCATCAGGCCGGCGACACGGCGCTGCGCACCTGCGTTGACGTGGTGCGCGCCTGCATCCGCAAATCGGACGTGCTCATCCGCTACGGCGGCGACGAATTCCTGCTGGTGCTGCCGGGCATTGAGCGCGCGGCGTTCCTGGCCAAACTGGACCGCATCCGGGAGCAGCTGCACACCGCCAGCGTGCCGGGGTATTCCCGTCTGCAGCTGTCCGCCAGCATCGGCGGCGTGATAACGCAGCCCGGCGAGACCGTGGAGCAGGCAGTCTCCCGCGCCGACAAGCTGATATACCAGGCCAAGAATCGCAAAAACATGGTCGTGACCGAGGACAACGCCCGGGACGGCGCTTTGAGCGCTGCCGGGCGCGAAAGCCATTCCCGCCAGAGCATTTTAATTGTGGACGACTCCGAGATGAACCGCGCCATTCTGGCGGAGATCCTGGGCAGCGACTACAACATTCTGGAGGCGACGAACGGCAGGGAATGCCTGGCCATGCTGGAGCAGTACGACACCGGCATTGCGCTGATCCTGCTGGACATCGTCATGCCGGTCATGGACGGCTTTGCGGTGCTGAGCGAGATGAACCGCAGCCACTGGATCGAGGACATCCCCGTCATCATGATCTCGAGCGAGGACGCCGACACCGTTGTGCGCCACGCCTACGAGCTGGGCGTCTCGGACTATGTCAGCCGCCCGTTTGATGCGGGCGTCGTCTACCGCCGCGTTTTCAACACGATCAAGCTCTACGCCAAGCAGCGGCGGCTCGCCTCGCTGGTGACGAGCCAGATCAAGGAAAAAGAGAAAAACACCAAGATGATGATCTCGATCCTGAGCGAGGTCGTCGAGTTCCGCAACGGCGAGAGCGGCCAGCACGTGCTGCACATCGGCACGCTGACCCAGCGCCTTCTGGAGCGGCTGACGCAGAAAACCGACAAGTATGACCTGCCGCCCGAAACGCAGGAGCTGATCGTCATGGCGTCGGCGCTGCACGACATCGGAAAGGTTGCGATAGACGATAAGATCCTGAACAAGCCCGGGCGGCTTACCCCGGAGGAGTTCGATCTTATGAAAACCCACACCGTTGTGGGCGCGAACATGCTGGACCATCTGGGCCGCTATAAAAACGAAGCGCTTGTCAAGACCGCCCACGACATCTGCCGCTGGCACCACGAGCGCTGGGACGGCCGCGGCTACCCCGACGGCCTGGCCGGGGACGACATCCCGATCTCGGCGCAGATCGTCTCGATGGCGGACGTCTACGACGCGCTGGTCAGCAAGCGCGTCTACAAGGCCGCCTACTCACCGGACACCGCGGTGCAGATGATCCTGCACGGCGACTGCGGGCAGTTCAATCCCCTGCTGCTGGAATGTCTGGTGGATATTCAGGACGTCTTAAAGGCCGAGATCGTCGGACGGGAGAACGAAGATTCGTAAAATTTGCATCGCCGTAGGGGCCGGGCATGCCCGGCCCTGCACCTTTCCGCAAGCGCCCGCCTATGGGACACCTGCGGGCCGGGCATGCCCGGCCCCTACCGCGCCACTATAAATTGTGTAATTGTTATGATATTGCGGATTCTGTTGAAAATATCCTCTGTCTATGGTAAAATAAGAAGATAACTATTAGAGAGGACTTCTCCTTCTTCATGACAAGTAAACGCGAAAAGCTGCAATACGCTTATGTATTTTTCGCCGATCTGCTCACGATGGCCGTCAGCGTGCTGCTGGCGTGGCTCATCACCGACGGGCTGTTCGGCGTGCTGATCCCCTACACCAGCACCGATTGGCTGCAGACCCTGTGCCTGCTGTTTGTGGCGTTCGTCGTCACCTTCTTCTTCTTTGACCAGGACAAAAACATCGTAACACGGTCTGAAAATGAGGAAATCAGCCTTTCTCTCCGGTTCAACATCGCGCTCGGCCTTGTTTATGCAGGCTGCATGCTGCTGGCCAAGGCCACGATGCTGGACTCCCGTTATTTTGCGGTCACAGTGCCCGCGGTCAACGCGGTGCTGCTGCCGTTCTCCCATGCGATTTTAAAGCGGCTGCTCATCCGGTTCCAGCGCAGCTGGGGCATGGAGACGCTCGTCGGCGTCGTCACAACGTCGGACCGGGCCGAGCGGCTGATCTCCGAGATCCAAAAGGACTGGTCCCGCCGGGTCGTGGGCGTCTCGCTGCTGGAGGCCACGCCCGCCGCGATCTCCACCAGAGTCTGCGGCGTCGAGGTCAAGGCGACGTTCGACGACTTCATGGACTGGATCCGGCGCGAGGCGCTCGACGAGGTCTATGTCGATGTGCCGATGGACAGCGGCGAGAGCTTCATCCCCTATCTGGACGAGATGGAGAGCATGGGCCTGACCGTACACTTCCGCCTGCCGCTGCTGGACCGCATTGAGGAAGCCTGCTGCGACGAGACGAGCGCCGCGCGGCTGAGCCGTTCCCTGGGGCGCTGCGCCGGGGGCAACATCGTCACGATGGGCACCGTTGAATTGCAGCTGCGCGACCAGATCGCCAAGCGCTGCATGGACGTGGTGGGCGCTGTCATCGGCTGTATCATCAGCATCCCGATCATCGCGGTGGTCGCCATCCCGCTCAAGCTCGAAAGCCCCGGCCCGCTGTTTTTTAAACAAAAGCGTGTGGGCCGCAACGGGCGGTATTTTTACATCCACAAGCTGCGCAGCATGTACGTGGACGCCGAGGCCCGCAAGAAGGAGCTGATGGCCCAGAATGAAATGAACGGCCTGATGTTCAAAATGGAGGATGACCCCCGCGTGACCAAGGTGGGTAAATTCATCCGCCGCACCAGCATTGACGAGCTGCCGCAGTTTTTTGACGTGCTGCGGGGCGATATGAGCCTTGTGGGCACCCGCCCGCCGACGGTGGACGAGTACAAGCAGTACGAGAGCCACCACAAGCGCCGCCTGTCGATGAAGCCGGGCATCACCGGCCTGTGGCAGGTCAGCGGGCGCAGCGACATCGAGGATTTTGAGGAGGTCGTCAAGCTCGACGTAGCCTACATCGACAACTGGTCCCTCTGGGGCGACGTAAAGATTTTGTTCAAAACGATTTACGTTGTGTTCGCGGGGAAAGGGGCGAAATGATAGCAAGCAGCCGTTCCGGAAAGGGACGGCTGCTTTTTTTACTGCCGCGCGGCCCCTACAGGGAAGCTGACGCTGCCGCAAAGCACCCGGAGCGGTCAAGACCGCTCCCTACGAACTGCCGCTCACGGGTGCCTTGTAGGGAGGGGTCTTGACCCCTCCGGGCAGCCGGTGTCTGCCGCCCGGCCCCTACAAAAAGCCTTCCTCCACGCCAAAACGGGGCCCGCTTTTCGGCAGGTCCCGTTTTGGTTGGTATAGGAAAATAATAAGAAAATGGCTTGTTTATCCCCGCATTACACGATCTTGCGGGATTTGTGGACGCCGGTCTTGAGGAACTCGACCCATTCCGCAATGTTCACGGCGTGGTCGCCCAGGCGCTCAAGGTACTTATCGATCATAAATAAGTCCAGCGCCGTCTCGGCATCGCTGGGGTGGGCGGCGATGTAGGCCGCAATTTCCTTGGAAATGCGGCTGAACATCGCGTCGCAGTCGTCGTCGCGGGCAATGACCTGCGCGGCGGTGGACAGGTCCACCTGCACGTAGGCGGCAATGGCGTCCTTGACCATGTGCAGGGCAATGTCGCCCATCGCGTACAGGTCGTCCAGCACGCCGACGGTGCGCGCGCCGTCCGGGTGGAGATGGAGCGTTATCTCGGCAATGTCGCTGGCCTGGTCGGCGATGCGCTCAATGTCGGTGACCATCTTCAGCGCCGTGGAGACCTTGCGCAGGTCGCCCGCCACGGGCTGCTGGCGCAGAAACAGCGTTAAGCAGCGGTGCTCGATCTCATGCTCGGCGGAGTCGATTTCGCTGTCCCGGGCAATAACGCTGCGGGCCAGCTCGGTGTCGCCGGAGCGCAGGGCGGTCATGGCGCTCTCGATCGCGCCGCCGGCGGCGTGGCCCATGCGGGCCAGCATCGTGTCAAGCTGCAGCAGCTCGGCGTCGTACATTTTTCGTACACTCGTACCCATTTGTCGTACCTCCTTAGCCGAAGCGGCCCGAGATGTAATCCTCGGTGCGCTTGTCCACGGGCGTGGCGAACACACGCTCCGTCGGGCCCATCTCCACCAGCTCGCCCAGCAGGAAAAATGCCGTCTTATCGCTGATACGCGCGGCCTGCTGCATGTTGTGGGTGACCATGACGATGGTGTAATTCTCTTTCAGCTCCGTGGCCAGCTCCTCGACCTTGGACGTCGAGATGGGGTCCAGGGCGCTCGTCGGCTCATCCATCAGCAGGACCTCGGGCTCAACGGCCAGGGCGCGCGCAATGCAGAGGCGCTGCTGCTGGCCGCCCGACATGCCCAGGGCGCTCTTGTTCAGGCGGTCCTTGACCTCGTCCCAGATGGCCGCGCCGCGCAGGGATCTTTCCACGATCTCATCCAGCTGCGCTTTATTATGGATGCCGTGGGTGCGCGGGCCGTAGGCGATGTTGTCATAGATGGACATCGGGAAGGGGTTCGGCTTCTGGAACACCATGCCGACGCGCTTGCGCAGGACGTTGACGTCCATCTTGTCCTTGTAGATGTCCACGCCGTCGAGCTTGATGTCGCCGGAGATGCGGCAGCCCTCGACGAGGTCGTTCATGCGGTTCAGGCTTTTCAAAAACGTGGATTTGCCGCAGCCGGACGGACCGATGAACGCGGTGATCTCCTTTTCCGGGATGTCGATATTGATATTTTTCAGCGCATGGAAGCTGCCATAGTACAGGTCCATATTGCGCACTTCAAATTTGTTCATGAAATGACCTCTTATCTTATTTCTGCTCTGTATCTTGTATCGCTAGGGGCCGGGCATGCGCGGCCCGCGGCCCGGACCGCGAGCACCCGTTTTCCGTACACCTGCGGGCCGCATATATGCGGCCCCTACATGCGCGGCGCCGGGGAAGGGGCTGCCGGACGGAAGGTTTCCGGAGCGGTCAAGACCGCTCCCTACATGGCACCCGTGAACGGCGAATCGTAGGGAGGTGCGGGGTTGTAAGCGTGGGACCACGGTTGAGCGTAGCGAAACCGGGGAGCGAACAATGTTTGCCCCTGCGGGGCAAACAACCGCATGAGCGGGCCAGCTTTGCTGGCTGGCGGCGCTCGTTGTGCGCCGCCAAGCGGTCTTGACCCCTCCGCGGGGTTTGCGCTGCCGCATACTCCCACGGGCGGATATGGAATCCGCCCCTACGGTATAGGGGTCGATGCTCGTCATCAACCCGGAAAGCCGTTCCCTATATCGGTAGGGGCCGGACATGTCCGGCCCGCGACATTAAAGGCAGTTACCCGTTAAGGGGTGGCCGCGCCGACCTCCGGGCCGGGCATGCCCGGCCCCTACAAGCTGCTGCGTATGTAGGGGGCGGCGTCCTCGACGCCCCGCAGGCGGCTTTACTTCTTCGCCAGCCTGCCGGCCACAAAGCCGGACAGGCCGTTGATGACCAGCACCAGCACAAGCAGGACCACTGCCGTGCCGTAGGTCTGGCCGATGTACAGCCCCTCGTTGGAGAGCAGGTACATGTGTACGGCCAGGGTGCGGGTGGAGCTGAACACGCTGGACGGGATCTTTGCCACAGAGCTTGCGGTATAGATCAGCGCGGCGGTCTCGCCGACGATGCGGCCCGTGGCCAGAATAACGCCGGACAAAATGCCGGGCATGGCGGACGGCAGCACGATCGTGAACACCGTGCGCAGCTTGCCCGCGCCCAGACCAAAGCTGCCCTCGCGGTAGGAGTCGGGCACTGCGATCAGCGCCTCCTCCGTCGTGCGCATGATGACGGGCAGAACCATGATGGCCAGCGTGAACGCACCGGCGATCATCGAATAGCCCCAGTGCAGCTTGGTAACGAAGAACAGCATACCGAACAGGCCGTAGACGATGGACGGGATGCCCTGCAGCGTCTCGGTGGTGACGCGCACGACCTTGACCAGCTTGCTGCCGCGGTGGGCGTACTCGACCAGCCAGATGGCCGCAAAGATGCCCAGCGGCGTCGAGATCGCCAGCGAGAAGGCCGTCATCAGCACCGTGTTGATGAGCGCGGGCGTCAGCGAGACGTTCTCGGAGTTATACTCCCAGGCGAACAGCTCGGGCTTCAAATTGGGGATGCCCATGACCAGAATGTAGCCGATGAGGAACACCAGCACCGCGGCGGTCAGCAGGGCGGCAATGCGCACAAGCCAGCGCAGCGCGGCGGCCTGCATACGGGCGGCGCGGCGGTTGCTGCCGCCGGTGGGCAGGAACTCATGCGGTTTTGCGTAGGTCATATCGGCGGCTGTTTGCGTTGCGGCACTCTCAGGCATAGTCCTTACCCCCTTTCACAAGGCTGAAGCAGAGGTTGATAAGCAGGATGAATACGAACAGCACAACGCCGGTGGCGATCAGCGCCTCGCGGTGGAGGTCGGCGGCGTAGCCCATCTCGATGACGATGTTCGAGGTCATCGTGCGCAGGCCCTGGAACAGACCCTTGGGCATCCAGGTCTGGTTGCCCGCGACCATGACGACGGCCATCGTCTCACCGATGGCGCGGCCAATGCCGAGGATGACTGCCGACAGCACGCCGGATTTTGCGGCGGGCAGCACGGCGTAGAACACGCTGCGCTCATGCGTCGCGCCAAGGGCAAGGCTGCCCTCGTAGTAGCTGCCGGGCACGGCGTCGAGGCTCGTCTTGCTGACCGTGATGATGGTGGGCAGGATCATGATGCCCAGCAGCACGGCGGCGGTAAACAGGCTCATGCCCTTGCCGCTCTTGACGTGGAGCACGGTTTTGAAGAACGGCGACTTGACCATGGCCTGCACGGCGGGCACAAGCACGATCATGCCGAAGAAACCGTAGACGACGGACGGGATGCCGGCCAGCAGCTGCACCGCCGGGAGCATGACCTTATTGATGCGGGGCGACGCGAACTTGGACATGTAGATGGCCGTCAGCAGGCCGATGGGCACGCCGACGAGGATAGCCCCCGCCGTGACGTAGATGCTGCCCAGGATCATCGGCAGGATGCCGAAGATGTCGTTGCCGGGCTTCCATGTCGTGCCCAGCAGGAACTTGAGCGGGCCGATCTTGAACAGGGTGGGCACGCCGTTGGCAAACAGGAAGATGCAGATCAGTGCCACCGCCAGGATGGACACACAGGCGCAGAGAGTGAACACGCCCTGCATAACGCCTTCTTTTAGCTTGGAGGTCATTTTCCTATACTCCTTTGGTTCTATGCCATGTAGGGGCCGGACATGTCCCGCCCGCGGCCTTCCCATAACCGCGCGGTCACGGGTACGCTGCGGGCGGGGCATGCCCCGCCCCTACGGTGCTGCTATACTTTACTGCACATCCGCCCAGGTGGTCAGCTCGCCGGTGTAGATGCCCTTGATCTGGTCAACGGTCAGGTCGTCGGTGGTGTTGCCGGGGTTGACGACGACGGCGATGCCATCCAGCGCCAGGACGGTGGCCTTGGCGCCGCCCTCGACCTCGGAGTCCTTCAGTTCACGGCTGGCCATGCCGATGGTGTAGGTGCCCTCCAGCGCACCGGAGACGCCGGTGGTGGAATCGGTGGTCTGGAGCTCCAGCTCGGCGTTGGGGTTGACGGTCTTGTAAGCCTCGATCAGCTTCTCCATCAGCGGAGAGACGGAGGAAGAACCGCCGACGACGATCTTGCCCTCGGGCTGGGCGGAGGTAAAGTCCGCGCCGTCCTCACCGATGTAGCCGTTGTCGGTAGCGATGGCCTGGCCGTCTTTGCTCAGGCAGTAGGCAATGAAATCGACGGCCACGGGGTCCGTCGCGTCGCCGTTGGTGACGATGTTGAACGGACGGGACAGAACGTAGCTGCCGTCCTTGACGGTCTCGGCGGAGGCCTCGACGCCGCCGACGGTGACAGCCTTGACGTCATTGCTCAGAGAGCCGAGGCTGATGTAACCGATAGCGGTCTCATCGTTGGCGACGGCGGTCATGACGCCGTTGGTGCTGGACTGGATGGCGGCGGCCTCGGTGGTGTTATCGACCTTCTTGCCGTCGGCGTTCTTCTCCTCGACACCGGTCAGCTCGATGAAGGCGCCGCGGGTGCCGGAGCCGTCCTCACGGGAGATGACCGTGATGTCCTGGTCGGCGTCGAAGTCACCGGCAGGGGCAGCCTCAGAAGGAGCGGCCTCGGAGGAGGCAGCTTCGGTGGAAGCGGCGGTGCTCTCTGCAGGGGCAGAGGACGCAGCGGCGGAATCGGCAGAGCCGCAGGCAGCCAGGCTCAGAGCCAGCGCAGCAGCGGTAACGGCAGCAATTGCAGAAGTACGTTTCATGTGTGTATTCTCCCTTTTTTCCAAATTTATGTGGTATAGTTTGGATGTTTTGCTAGTGCTTCACCGGAAGCAAGCTAATTGTACCGCGGTTTTGCGCCGGTTTCGACCATAGTACGGTACAATCGCGGTAAAGATTTTGCAAAGAGGGGGCAGGTTTTGTGTAGAGCGTGTAAAGTTTGTAAAGTTTTGGGAAAGGGAGAGGGATGGGGGTGGAGTTAGGAGAGAGGAGTTAGGAGTGG
>SKED01000206.1_pt1 | contig 72588 bp, 68 predicted proteins | sample 4826651 | NCBI WGS metagenome assembly SKED01 (sample SAMN11008818, study PRJNA524170) | human gut metagenome | biome: Human fecal sample; material: Feces; isolation source: fecal sample from pouch patient p19 | host: Homo sapiens | place: Israel: Tel-Aviv | collected 2016-06-28 | reverse complement strand
GGGGCTGTATTCGGTCCCAAGGGTTTGGCTGTTCGCCAATTAAAGCGGTACGCGAGCTGGGTTCAGAACGTCGTGAGACAGTTCGGTCCCTATCTGTCGTGGGCGCAGGATATTTGATGGGAGCTGTTCCTAGTACGAGAGGACCGGAGCGGACGTACCTCTGGCGCACCAGTTGTTCTGCCAAGAGCATAGCTGGGCAACTATGTACGGATCGGATAAACGCTGAAAGCATCTAAGCGTGAAGCCGACCCAAAGATAAGATATCCCACTGATTCAATCAGGTAAGATCCCTTGAAGACTACAAGGTTGATAGGCACAATGTGTAAGTGGAGTGATCCATTCAGCAAGCGTGTACTAATAGATCGAGGGCTTGACCACAATTCGCTTGAGACTTTTAAGTCAACGAAAAAATGTTAGCAGTGATTATTCAGTTTTGAAGGCACGTCCTTCTAAGAAACACTGGACAGGAACACAGAAATGTGTTATACTGATTCAGTCAGATCGGTCGGTGTCGATGACGGTGAGGTCCCACCTGTTCCCATTCCGAACACAGAAGTTAAGCTCACTTGTGCCGAAGATAGTTAGCTGGAAACGGCTTGTGAAAATAGGTAGTCGCCGACTTGAACGGAAAGCTCTGAGAGAAATCTCAGGGCTTTTTTGTTGCGTTTTGGGGCAGAAAATAGTATCATAAAGGCAGAACTTTATATTTTCTACAGATTTTCCTGTTACACTGAATGTATAAAGAAAGGAGATTCTGTATGGATAAACTGACGAAAAAAGGGCTGGACGGTACCCAGCTCAAGACCATTGCACTGGTGCTGATGGTGCTGGACCACATTCATTATTTCTTTGAATTCACCGGCTGCATCCCGGTGGTGTTCAGTATGTTGGGGCGGCTCAGTGCGCCGCTGTTTCTGTTCTGCACGGTGGAGGGGTTTGCCCACACCCATGACCGCAAGCGGTATTTTATCCGCATCTGGGCTATCGGTGCAGCCATGGCGGCGCTGGAATTCTTTATGATTTATGCCAAGGCCTTCCGGCGCGGGGATGACTTCTATCCGCTGAATGCCATTTTTCAGGACCTGATGCTGCTGTGCATCGTCTGGCAGGGCATCGACTGGCTGCGGGAGAAAAAGCTCGCAAAAGGCATTGCTGCCATTGCCGCCGTCTTGTGCTGGCCGTATGTGGTGGGCGTATTTCTGCTGCTTTTCCCTCAGGTGCAGGAGATGCCCATCGCTTCGACAGTCGTGGCATTTGTCATCACCAGCCCGCTGCCCATGTGGAGCAGCATTACGGACGGCGGCTGGAGCTTTTTGCTGGGCGGTGTGCTGCTGTATGCATTGCGTGGACGGCGCAAAGTGCAGCTGACGGTATGGGCACTGGTGATTTTCCTGTGTGATTTTGTGCTGCCCTTTGGGATGGCTTGCCGACAGGATGGCTTTGTCTGGACGCAGATGTTCACCGACTACTACGAGTGGTTCGGGGTGGCGGCGGTGCTGCTGATGCTGCTGTACAACGGGCAGCGGGGCAAGGGCCACAAGCAGTTGTTCTACTGGTTCTACCCGGCCCATGTGTATCTGCTTTACGGTGCTTCCTGCCTGCTTTATAACGTGTTGAGGTGATTTTGTGGCAAATATTCTGGCATTGGATGACAATCTGGAGCTCTGCAAGCTGATCCGCACCGCCTTGGAGCGGGACGGACACCGGGTAGAAACGCGGCAGGCGGGCGGGGAACTGACCGAGGCGCTTTGCCGCTGGGCAGACTGCATCCTGCTGGACGTAATGATGCCCGGAGAGGATGGCTTTGCGGTGTGCCGTCGCATCCGCAGCCTGACCGAAGCGCCCATTCTCTTTCTGAGTGCCCGCACCGACGAGGCAGCTGTGCTGGAGGGGCTGGGCATCGGGGCAGACGACTTTTTGTCCAAGCCCTTCCGGGTGGCAGAGCTGCGGGCGCGGGTGGCGGCACATCTGCGGCGGCAGAGCCGCACCCCGGCGCACCGGATGGTGCGCAGCGGCGTAGCCTTTGACCTGACCGCCCGGAGCGCGGCGGTGGAGGGGAAGGCGCTGCCCTTGACCCGCTCGGAGTATGCCATCTGCGAGTATCTGGCGCTGCACGCCGGGCAGACCTTTACCAAGGAGCAAATTTATGAAGCGGTTTTTGGCATTGACGGCACGGCGGACGACACCGCCGTGACCCAGCACATCAAAAATATCCGGGCAAAGCTGCGGGCGGCGGGCGTGCCGGAGCCGGAAAAGCTGCTCAATACCGTATGGGGCGTGGGATACCGATGGAAAAGCGAAGACTGATTTCTCTGCGCAGCGTGCTGCTGCAATATCTGGTGCGCACGGCGCTGGCCTGCCTGCTGGTCGCGGTGGGGTGGCTGCTGGTGCTGATGCTGTGGATCCAGAACGGCGGGCTGTTTCTGCCCGCCAATCAGGCTGCACAGGCCTGCCAGAAGGCCGCACAGGACGTTTTACCGGGCATGACCGCCGCCACCTTTGACGAGACGCAGCTGGACTCCTTGTGCCGGTACGCCCTGTTTGCCGCGCCGGACAGCAGCGAGGTGCTGGCCACCAACATGGATGCCGGGCACTTGCAGCGGGCAATGGAGAACCGGCAGGGGAAAACCCGCTGGCATTTTGGCTACACACAGTATTACATGACGTCGAAATTGCAGGATGGAACGGTGTGCCTGCTGCAATTTGACTATGCCGTGCCCTACGCCGACCCTGCACTGCGGGGCGTGCTGCCGGATATGCAGACGGTGCACTGTATTCTGGGCATTCTGCTGCTGGTAGGCGCGGTGGTGTGGAGCACCCACAGAACCGGGCGTTTTCTGACCCGGGAGACCGAAAAGCTGACCGCCGCCGCGCAGGCGGTGGCACGGAAAGAGCTGGACAGTGCCGTGTTTTCCGGCGCAAAGGTGCGGGAGTACGAGAGCGCTTTACAGGCGCTGCAAACCATGGGAGATGCACTGACCGGCAGCTTGCAGAAGCAGTGGGTCCTGGAGCAGCAGCAGCGGGAGCAGATTTTGCAGCTTTCCCACAAGCTGAAAACGCCGTTGACCATCGTGGAGGGCAACGCGGAGCTGCTGGCAGAGGATGCCCTGACGCCGGAACAGCGGGAGCAGGTGCAGGCCATTCTGGGCGGTGTGGAGCAGACCCGCACCTATCTGGGCAGGATCCGTGCCGAAGTGCAGACGCCACTGAAATACAAAACGAAAAAAAATGATAAAACATGCCGAATCGTAGAAAACTGAACGGCAAACGGCAGCCCCGCCCGGAGAATGTTCCGGGCGGGGCTGCTTCGGGATTGCACGATGAGGCAGAATCTGGTATGATGGAAAAAAGCGGAAGAACCGCACGAAAAGGACGTCCCAAATCGTATTCCGAGTGAGGTGAGGAAGATGAAACTGCTTTTTAGACAGCGTGCATTCAGCTGGTTTGACAGCTACGACATCTACGACGAAAACGAAAACACCGTGTATGTGGTCAAGGGGCAGCTGTCCTGGGGGCACTGCCTGAAGATCTACGATCCGGAAGAACAGCAGGAGCTGGGCACCGTCAAGGAAGAGATCCTGACCTGGCTGCCCAAGTTTGAGCTGTACGAGGGCGAGACCTGCATCGGTACCCTGAAAAAGGAGCTGACCTTCTTCAAGCCGAAGTACAACATCGACTTCAACGGCTGGCATGTGGAGGGCGATGTGTTCGAGTGGGACTATACCATCACCGGCCCGGACGGCGGCACGGTGGCTGCCGTGTCCAAGGAACCGTTCCGCTGGACGGACACCTACGTTCTGGACATCACCGACCCGAAGGATGCGCTTTATGTGCTGATGTTCGTGCTGGCCATCGACGCGGAAAAGTGCTCGCGGAACTGACCCGGATCAACGAAAAAAAGAGGAACGACAGCTGTCGTTCCTCTTTTTGTATAGCAGATTCTTTACTGGTTGTCGGCCACCATCATCTTGCTGGCCTTGTAGATGTCGCCGCAGCCCAGGGTGATGACAAGGTCACCCGGCTGTGCGTTCTGCTTGACCCAGTCGGCAGCGGCCTGCAGACTGTCCACCAGCACGGAGCCGGGGATCTGGGCGGCCAGCTTGGCGCTGGTGATGGTGGGGTCGTTGGGCTCCCGGCTGCCCATGATGGGGGTCAGCACGGTGATGTCGGGGATCTTCAGCACGTCCACGAAGTCGTTGAACAGCATCTTGGTGCGGCTGTATGTAAACGGCTGGTGCACGGCGATCAAGCGCTTGTAGCCCATTTCCTTGGCGGTGTTCAGGGTAGCGCGCAGCTCGGTGGGGTGGTGGGCATAGTCGTCGATGACCAGTGCACCGTTGCACTCGCCGTACACCTCAAAGCGGCGGCCGGCACCCTTGAAGTTCAGGGCGGCCTCGGCGCACTGCTCCACGGTCAGGCCCACAAAACGGCACACAGCGCACATGGCCAGCGCATTGTAGATGTTGTGGCGGCCCGGCACGGACAGGCGGATGTGGCCGGTGATCTTGCTCCACTCCTTGAGGTCGAACTCGAAGAAGCCAGGCTTGTATTCCTGCACGTTGACAGCCTGATAGTCGCCGTCGTTCTCGATGCCGAAGGTGCGCACGCGGCGGTCCAGCGTATACATGACGTCCATGGTATTCTTGTCATCGGCGTTGGCAAAGATCATGAACTGGGTCAGGAGGGCAAACCGCTTGAAGGCAAACTTCAGCTCGCCCATGCTGCCGTAGTAGTCCAGGTGATCGTTGTCGATGTTCAGCACCACCGACAGGTAGGGGGTCAGCTTCAGGAAGGTCTCGGCAAACTCGCAGGACTCAATGACGATATCATCGCCTTTGCCGGCCTTGCCGTAGCCGTTGATCAGAGGCAGCTTGCCGCCGATGACGGCAGAGGGATCGCGGCCGGCCAGCTCCAGTGCGGTGGTGATCATGGAAGTGGTAGTGGTCTTGCCGTGGGTGCCGGACACGCAGATGCTTTCCTTGTACAGGCGGCTCACATAGCCCAGCAGCACGCTGCGCTCGATGGTGGGGATGCCGTAGGAGGAAGCGGCACACAGCTCCACATTGTCCTTGGAGATGGCTGCGGAATACACCACCATGTCCACACCGATGATGTTGTCGGCGCTGTGGCCCAGGCTGACCTTCACGCCCATCTCCCGTTCGTAGCGGATGATGCTGCCGTCCAGCACATCACTGCCGGAGATCTCGTAACCCTTGGCGGCCAGGATCTGGATCAGAGGATACATGCCGCTGCCGCCGCAGCCGATGAAGTGGATCTTTTTTACATTGTCCAGCAGATGCTGGTTGTAGTCGGTGTACATGAACATAGTAAGGAAACCTCCAATAAATAAACGGCCGCAGAGCAGACCGATCCCAAACCATTTGAATACATCTTATTATATAATTTTTGGCGAATAAAATAAACAGGTAAAGCCGAATTTTCGGAAAGAACTATAAATCCCTGTGCAGATTTGTGAGATGTGTACAAGAAACCCGAAGCACAGGGCGGCTTCATAAAAGATTTACATTTATCGGCGCAAGATACTTAACAACTTTGAACCGTTTGTGATACAATAAAACGGAACAGCTTTGAAAGGAACCGAACAAAAAGGAGAAAAGACGTGAAGATCAAGATCACCGCGGACAGCACCTGTGACCTGTCCGAAGAGCTTTTGAAGAAGTGGGACATCGCCCTGATGCCCATGCACATCCTGATGGGAGAGGACAGCTATCTGGACGGTGTGACCGTCCACCCGGCGGATGTGTTCGCTTATGTGAACCAGGGCGGCAAGATGCCCAAATCCGCCGCCGCCAATCTGGTGGAATATACGGAATTCTTTGCCCCGTTTGCCAAAGAGTACGATGCTGTGATCCATATTTCGGTCAGCAGCAAGCTGTCGTCCTGCTTCCAGAATGCACGGCTGGCTGCCGGCGAATTCGAGAATGTCTGCGTCGTGGACAGCCAGAACATCTGCACCGGGCAGGGCTATCTGGTGCTGAAGGCAGCAAAGTGGGCCGCCGACGGACTGACGGCCCGCGCCATCCAGATGAAGCTGCAGAGCCTTGCCAAGCGGGTGGAGCTGAGCTTCGTGCTGGACCGGTTGGACTTCATGGCGAAAAGCGGCCGCTGCTCCGGCGTGCTGGCCTTCGGGGCCAATCTGCTGGGCATCAAACCGGCACTGGAAGTAATCAACGGCGAGCTGAAAGTGGTCAAAAAATACCGCGGCAGCCTGCCCATCTGCGTGGGCAAGTACATCACCGACCGTCTGGCCGACCGGGATGACATCGAGGATGGGCTGGTGTTCATTTCCTCCTGCCAGCCGAAGCCCGGCTGCATGGAGGCCGTGAAAGCGGGCCTGAAGAAATACGGCCACTTCAAGGAATGCTGGGAAACAGACATCGGCACCACCATCGGCGGTTACTCCGGCCCCGGTACCATCGGCATCGTGTTTGCACGGAAAGAGAAGTAAAAACGGGAGGCTGTTGCGGGGCAACAGCCTCCCGTTTTTCTCACAGAGAACGCCGCTTTAAGATCTCATCCAGAATGGCGTCGGCTACGTCGGCCTTGCTCATCAGAGGCAGTTCCCGGGTGCCGTCCGGGGTGATGAAGGTGACCACGTTGGTGTCCACGCCAAAACCGGCCCCGGCCACCTTGAGGTTATTGGCCACCACCATGTCCAGATTCTTCTTTGCCAGCTTGGCGGAGGAGTTTTCCACAAGATCTTTCGTCTCCATGGAAAAACCACACAGGAACTGGTGGGTCTTTTGAGGGCCGATGGTGCCCAGAATGTCCGGCGTGCGCTCCACCGGGATGGACAGGTCGCCGTCCTTTTTCTTGATCTTGTCGCTGGCCACGGTCACCGGGCGGTAGTCCGCCACGGCGGCGGCCATGATCAGCACATCGGTGGTGTCAAAGCGGCCGGTGACGGCTTCGTACAGATCCTGTGCGGTGGTCACCGGAACATCCGTGGTGAATTTGACCGGCGGCAGAGCGGTCTCGCCGTGGATGAGGGTCACGTCCGCGCCCCGCATGGCGGCGGCGCGGGCCAGTGCGTAGCCCATCTTGCCGGTGGAATGGTTGGTCAGGTAGCGCACGGGGTCCAGTGCCTCCTGGGTGGGCCCGGCGGTCACGGTGACACGCACTCCGGCCAGGTCCTTGGGCCGGGCGATGGTGTGCAGGATGTACTCGATGAGCACATCTTCCTTCGGCAGGCGGCCGCTGCCCACATCCTTGCAGGCCAGCACACCGCTCTCGGAGGGGATGACCGTGAAGCCATACCGCTCCAGCGTGGCGAGGTTGTCCTGCGTGATGGGGTTTTCCAGCATGCCGGTGTTCATGGCGGGGGAAACCAGCTTGGGGCATTTGGCCGCCAGCACCACGGTGGTGAGCATATCGTCGGCGATGCCGTGGGCCATTTTGGCGATCACGTTGGCCGTGGCGGGGGCCACCAGGATCACGTCGGCCTTTTTGGCCAGCGAGATGTGGGTGACCTCGAATTTGAAGTCGCGGTCAAAGGTGTCCACCATGCACTTGTGACCGGTCAGGGTCTCAAAGGTGATGGGAGTGATGAATTGGGTGGCGTTTTTGGTCATGATGACCTCCACATCGGCCCCCAGCTTGCGCAGTGCGCTGGCCACATTGGCCATCTTATAGGCGGCAATGCCGCCGGTGACGCCCAGAAGGACGCATTTGCCCTTTAAATCCATGTATAGACCTCCTGCAAAAACAGACTGTTTCCACATTTCTTTCTATAGTATAATGCAAAAGTTCCGCCAGCACAACAAAATCTTTGCGCGGGCTTGTATCGCAGGGCAAAATGCGGTAAAATACAGCTTGACAAAGAATAGAGGAAGCCGCCGCTCAAGCGGAACGGACAACTTTCCGGCCCGTTCCGCAGAAAAAAAGGAAAACTGAACTATGATCTTAGCCATTGATATAGGCAACACCACCGTCGCCCTGGGGGGCATTCGGGACGGACGTGTATGCTTTGTGGCGCGCATGGACACGGTGCGCACCCGCACGGCTGCAGAATATCGTGCCGAAATGGACAAAGTATTTGCGCACCGCCGCCACCCGGAGCGGCCCGTGCGGTTTGAGGGCGCTGTGCTCACCAGCGTGGTGCCCCAGATCACCGGGGCGCTGGCGGAGTGCGCCCGTTATTACACCGGCAAAAAGCCGGTCATTGTTTCGCCGGAGATCCGCACCGGCCTGACCATGGCCGTGGACGAGCCCCATGCCGTGGGCAAGGACCGGCTGGTGGATGCCGCTTACGCGGCGGCAAACTTCCCGCTGCCGGTGGTCACGGTGGATCTGGGCACCGCCACTACTTTTAATGTAGTGGACAAGGACCGGGTGTTCCGGGGCGGTGTGATCTGCCCGGGGCTTTCCACCGGGCTGCGGGCCCTGGGCGAACGCTGCGCCCAGCTGCCGCAGGTGCATCTGGGTTCGCCCAAGAGCGCCATCGGCACCAATACCGAAAAGTGTATGCTTTCCGGCTCGGTGATGGGCACGGCGGTGCTCATTGACGGCATGGTGCAGCGCATCGAAGAAGAACTGGGCCAGCCGGCCACGCTGGTGGTCACCGGCGGGTTGGCAAAATACGTTGCCCCGCTGTGCCGCCACCCGCTCACCTATGACCCGGAGCTGCTCATGAAGGGCTTGGCTCTGCTGTACCAGCTCAATGCACCCCAGCCCGCACCCCGCCACACTGCGGCGGGCGGCCGCAGGCCGGGCCAGCCGGGGCACCCCCACGCAAAGCGTCCGTACCCCAAAAAGCGCACCCGCCGCGAGCCGGAAGCGCTGGTGGGCTGACTTACGATCAAGGATAGGATAGGGAGAACAACATGAAAGTGGGCATTCTTGGCACGGGCAAGATCGTGCAGGAATTTTTGCCGTGGCTCGTGGAACACGCGCCGTTTACGGTGCAGGCACTGTGCAGCACGCCCCGCAGCGCCGAAAAGGCACAGGAGCTGTGCCGACAGTATGGCGTGCCGCAGCACACCACCAACTATCTGGAGCTGCTGCAGTGGGTGGATGTGGTGTACATTGCCGTGCCCAACCTGCAGCACGTCCGTTTTGCGCGGGTGGCGCTGGAGGCCGGGAAACACGTCATTGTGGAAAAGCCGTTGGCTCCCAGCGCGGCACAGACGGAAGAGCTGGTGGCACTGGCACGCCACAAAAAGGTGTTCCTGTTTGAGGCCGTCACCACCCAGTATCTGGAAAATTACGCCAAGATCCGGGAGCTGCTGCCCCGGGTGGGCACGGTCAGGCTGGTGCAGTGCAATTTCAGCCAGTATTCCAGCCGGTACGACGCCTTCTGCGCCGGAGAAACGCCCCCGGTGTTCGACCCGGCCTGTGCGGGCGGTGCCCTGATGGATCTGGGCGTGTACAACGTCAGCTACATCGTGGGCCTGTTCGGCGAGCCGAATCAGGTGCACTACACCGCCAACGTGGAGCGCGGCATCGACACCAGCGGCATCCTGACCATGGACTACACCGGCTTCAAGGCCGTGAGCATGGCTGCCAAGGACTGCGCCGCCCCGGCCCGGTGCATCATTCAGGGCACGAAGGGCTACATCCAGCAGAAATCCACCGCCAACTGCTGCGGCGGCATCACCTTCCACCCCAACGAGGGCAAGGAAGAGCACTACAACCTGAATGGGGGCCGCCCCCGGGAGGCCGCAGAGTTCGAGACGTTTGCCCGGGCGATGGAAAGCGGCGACCAGGAGCTGTGCACCCGCATGCAGGACACCTCCATTGCGGTGAGCCGGGTGCTCACGGTGGCACGCCGGTCGGCCGGCATCCGCTTCCCTGGCGAACGATAACGACATTCCCTCTTTGGAACACGCCCTGACACAACGCGCTCCAAGAGAACAATAAGAATATCCACAACAAAACCCGCACAGAGCGGGCAGGTTTGCGCCGTATCCGACGCTAAGGGCGGAACGGCAGCAGGAGGACAATTGAATATGAAAAACATGAATACCCGTACGCTGACCCGTGTGGCCCTTCTGGTGGCCATTGAGCTGGTCATGAAAGCTGTTGGCCTGGGCAGTGTGCCCATGGGCCCTCTGTACATGAGCTTTCTGACCCTTCCCATCGCTGTGGGTGCCATCACCATGGGCCCTGCCGTGGGTGCCATCCTGGGCGGCGTTTTTGGCGCAGTGAGCTTCTATGACGCCATCACCGGTGCATCGGCCATGACCGGTGCCCTGTTCCAGGTCAGCCCGCTGAACACCTTTATCCTGTGCGTGGGCATGCGTGTGCTCATGGGCCTGTGCGTGGGCCTGATCTTCAGCGGCCTCAAGCGGTTCGACAAGCCCGGCACCTGGAGCTACATCCTCAGCGCCATGTGTGCCCCGGCCCTCAACACCCTGTTCTTCATGGGCTACATCGTGCTGGCTTTCTACGGCTGTGACTATGTGCAGAATCTGGTGTCCGTCAAGGGTGCAGCCAACCCCTTCATGTTCGTGGTGCTCCTGGTGGGCATCCAGGGCGTGGCGGAGTTCCTGGTGTCCGGCATCCTGGGCGGCATCGTGGCCCGTGCTGTGGCAAAGTATCTGAAGTAAAAAGGACGTGCGGCAGTCAGGGCGGCGCATCCGAAAAACGAATAGAGCTTGAAAGGGACTGCTGTGCAAAGGATGCACGGCGGTCCCTTTTTTTGATGGGAACTCCCTCAGGCATCGCGGATGCGATGCCAGCTCCCTCAAGGAGGGAGCCTTTTACAGCGCGGGAAACCTTCCGGCAGCACCAAGGCCCCCTCTCCGAGGGGGTTGGCAAATCCGCAGGATCTGACGGAGGGAGTTTTTTTCGTCGTTCACGCACCAAAAAGCCTGCCCTGGCATAGGATGGCGCACAACACAGCGGGGGAGGAACGGCGGCATGGAGGGCAGAAAACGGATCGCGGTGGTGGGCAGTGATGCCCGGCAGGCAGCAGCAGGCCGCGCGCTGGCCCGGGCAGGCTATGCGGTGGCCGGGGCCGAGCAGGTGGCGCGGGCAGATGTGATTCTGCTTCCGCTGCCGCTGGATGAGAGCCGCACCCCGCTGGCACAGCTGCTGCGGGCGGCCAAACCGGGGGCTTTTGCGCTGGGCGGGCGGCTGTCGGCGCAGGCGGTGGAGATCGCCCGGCAGGCCGGGGTGGAACTGGCAGACTACTTTGCCCGGCCGGAACTGGCGGTGTACAACGCCATCCCCACGGCAGAGGGGTGCATCGGCATCCTGCTGCAGCAGCGCACCCGTACCCTGTGGGGTGCGGAGGTGCTGGTGCTGGGGTTCGGGCCGGTGGGGCAGGCACTGGCCGTGCGGCTGTCGGCGCTGGGGGCCGGGGTGACCGTTTGCGCCCGACGGCCGGAGCAGCGTGCTCTGGCCGAGAGCCTTGGCCTGCGGGCTGCCCCGCTGACGGCTCTGGCCGGGCTGGCCCCGGCCTTTGACACGGTGGTGAACACCATCCCGGCCCCGGTGCTGGGGGACGGGGTGCTGGCCCGGCTGCGGTCCGGCAGCCTGATCGTGGATCTGGCCTCAAAGCCCGGCGGCACCGACTTTGCCGCCGCGGCCCGGCGGGGACACCGGGCCATCCATGCCCTCAGCCTGCCGGCCGCCTGCGCGCCGGAGACGGCGGGCGAGGCGGTGGCGCGCACGGTGCAGACCATGCTGCAGGAGCGGGAGGGGAGGACACGATGATCACACAGAACCGAGGAACGATCGCATTTGCGGTGTGCGGCAGCTTCTGTACACTGGAAGCAGCGCTGCAGTCTGCCCGCGCTCTTACGGCGCAGGGCTGGCAGCTGCTGCCGGTGATGAGTTTTGCCGCCCGGCAAGACACCCGCTTTGGCACGGGAAATTACTGGAAGGAGCAGCTGGAAGCCGCCGCCGGGCACCCGGTACTGGACACGCTGCAGGCGGTGGAGCCGCTGGGCCCCCGCAAAATGGCGCAGGCACTGGTGGTAGCCCCCTGCACCGGGGCCACGCTTTCCCGGCTGGCGGCGGGCCTGTCCGACACGCCGGTGACGCTGGCGGCCAAGAGCCTGCTGCGGGTGGGCTGCCCGGTGGTGCTGGCCGTGTCCACCAACGACGGGCTGGGTGCTTCCGGCGAGAACATCGCCCGGCTGTTCCAGCGCAAGCACTACTATTTTGTGCCCTACGGGCAGGATGACCCCGCCGCCAAGCCCCAAAGCCTGAAGGCGGACTTTGCCCGGCTGCCTGCCGCGCTGGAAGCCGCCCTGCACGGAGAACAGCTGCAGCCGGTGCTGCTGGGGCAAAGGGAACGTGCAATGGCTTTTCAGCCGGGGCAAAATGTGGTATACTAAAACCGATGTCCTGCCGGTGCGGCACGACGGGCAGCCAAACTTCCGGACGGAGAAAACCAGATGAAAAAACTGACCACGGCACTCTGTGCAGTGCTGCTTATGATCCTTGTGCTGATGCCTGGCGCGGCTGCGGCCGGTCCGGCACTCAGCGCTACCCGCGCGTACTGCATCATCGACGCGGACACCGGCCTTGTGCTGGCCCAGCAGAACATGAACGAAGAACTGCATCCGGCCTCCATCACCAAGGTGATGACCCTGGCCCTTGCCTGCGAAAAGGCGCAGGGCAGCTGGGATGGCGTGAAGCTCACCGTGAGCCACGAGGATGTCTATTCGCTGGCCGGCACCGATTCCAGCCACATCGCCCTGCAGGAGGGCGAAGAGGTGCCGCTGACCGATGTGCTGTATGCCACCCAGATGGCCAGTGCCAACGACGGCGCCAACCTGCTGGCGGAGTATTTCGGCGGTGGGACCATCGCCGACGGCGTGGCAAAGATGAATGCACAGGTCCGGGAGCTGGGCCTTGCCCACACCCACTTTGCAAACCCTCACGGCATCAGCGGCGACGACCACTATACCAGCTGCTACGACATGGCGCAGATCCTGCGCTGGGCACTGCAGCAGCCGGGGTTTGAAACGGTGTTCACCCGCAACGAGATGTACACCATGCAGCCCACCAACCTCCAGCCTGTGACCCGCTACTTCTCCCAGCAGGACAAGATGCGCATCGGTTCCAGCCGATACCACATCGACGGGATTCTGGGCTCCAAGCTGGGGTATACCAATACCGCACGGTACAGCTATGCCTGCCTTGCGGAGCAGAACGGCGTGCGCCTCATCTGCGTGACCATGCAGAGCGAGCTGAGCACCGACAAGTACAGCGATGTGCGCACCCTGCTGGACGATGCCTTTGCCACCTTTACCGGTTACACGGAGCTGTCCGGCGGCAGCGTGACGGCACAGCTTCCGGTGGCGGGCGGCGGCAGCACGCTGGGCACGGTCACGGTGGCCGACCCCGGCACGAAGCTGCTGCTGGCCGACGGCCTGACCGCAAAAGACGTGGAGGTGTCGCTGGAACTGCCGGAGCAGTACCTGCTGGGCGATGACCCGGCGGTGTACGCGGTGTACACCATCCGGGGCGGTACAAAGCAGGAGAGCACCAGCGTGAAGGTTCCGGCAAAGATCTCCGGTATGGCCGACCTGCTGGCTCAGAGCACCGGGGCACAGCTGGCTTCCTCCGGGGACGTGGCCCCCGGCCGCAGTGCCTGGATGCTGGCCGGCATCTCCCTGGGCTGCACGGCCGCCGCGGCCGTGGTCACCGTGCTGGTGATGCGGCTGGTGAACCGCATCCGGCGCAAAAAACGCCGCCGCTCCCGCCCGGGGCCGCGGCACGGCAACTAAGCGCAAAAGTCTGCCCGACCGCAGACTTTTCCAGATAAAAATCATGCTTCATCAAAAAAAGAGAGGTACAAGAATATGGGTAAGTTTACTTTCACACAGACCGAGATCCCCGGCGTGGTGGTCATTGAGCCGCAGGTGTTCGGCGATGACCGCGGCTACTTCATGGAGACCTACCAGAAGGACCAGTTTGCCGAGGCCGGCATCGACAAGGAGTTCGTGCAGGACAACCAGAGCCGCTCCACCCGCGGCGTGCTGCGCGGCCTGCACTTCCAGAAGGACCACACCCAGGGCAAGCTGGTGCGCGTGACCAAGGGCGAAGTGTACGACGTGGCCGTGGACTGCCGCCCCCACAGCGCCACCTTTGGCAAGTGGGTGGGCGTGACCCTGTCCGAGGACAATAAGAAGATGTTCTATATCCCGGAGGGCTTTGCCCACGGTTTCCTGGTGCTGAGCGATGTGGCAGAATTCTGCTATAAGTGCACCGATGTGTACGACCCCACCAGCGAGGGCGGCATCCCCTACGACGACCCCACCGTGAACGTGCAGTGGCCGGACTGCGGCTGCGAGCACAAGACCAGCGCAAAGGACAAGCTGCACGAGCCCTTTGCCGCCCAGAAGTTTGAATTCTTTGAAAAGTGGTGATCGCCCGTGGCAAAATGGAAGGCAATGTGGAACGGCTTCTGGCGCTACCGCTATCTGCTGTGGAACCTGGTCAGCCGTGACTTCAAGCTCAAATACCGCCGCAGTGTTCTGGGCGTGGTGTGGAGCGTGCTCAACCCGCTGCTGATGTGTCTGGTGTACTGGGCCGTGTTCAGCAGCCTGATGGACATGCGCGGCAGCGGCATCGACAACTTTGCCGTCTTTCTGATGTGCGGCCAGCTGTTGTTCAACTTCTTCAACGAGGCCACCTCCACCAGCATGAGCAGCGTGCTCAGCGCGGCCCCGCTGCTCAAAAAGGTGTATATCCCCAAGTATATCTTCCCGCTGGAAAAGTGCTGCTTTGCCATGGTGAACTGCGTGTTCAGCTTTGTGGCCCTGCTGCTGGTCATGATCTTTACCGGCGCACCCTTCCACCTCACCCTGATCGAGGCAGTGTACCCGCTGGTGACCCTGTTCTTCTTCAGCCTGGGCGTGGGTCTGTTTCTGGCGGCGGCCACGGTGTTCTTCCGGGACATCATGCACATCTGGAGCGTGTTCATCACGGCGCTGCTGTATTTCTCCGCCATCTTCTACGACCCCACCCAGATGACCTTTTCCATCGGCGGCTTCAACATGCAGCAGATCATCAAGCTGAACCCCATGTACTGGTACATCACGGGCTTCCGCCGTACCGTGATGTGGGGCATCCCGCTGGACTTCAACATGTTTGCGGTGTGCGGCATCTGTGCCCTCGTCTCCATGTGGGTGGGCGTGAGCGTGTTCCGCAAAACGCAGGACCGCTTTGTGCTGCATATTTAAGGAGGAAGAACAATGGAACCGATCATCAAAGTAGACAATGTTTCCATGTGCTTCAACCTCTCCAAGGAAAAGCATGAGAGCCTGAAGGAATATTTTCTGGCCATGGTGCAGGGCCGGCTGCAGTACGACGAATTCTACGCCCTCAAGGACGTGAGCCTGGACATCATGCCCGGCGACTTTTACGGCCTTGTGGGCCTGAACGGTTCGGGCAAGTCCACCCTGCTCAAGACCATTGCGGGCGTGTACAAGCCCAGCAAGGGCAAGGTGACCGTCAACGGCACCATCGCGCCCCTCATCGAGCTGGGCGCGGGTTTTGATATGGACCTGACCGCCCGGGAGAACATCTACCTCAACGGCACGGTGCTGGGCTTCTCGCCCAAGTATCTGGACGAAAAGTTTGACGAGATCGTGGAGTTCAGCGAGTTGCAGAATTTCCTCGATGTGCCGCTGAAGAACTACTCCTCCGGCATGGTGGCCCGCATCGGCTTTGCCATTGCCACCATCACCAAGCCCGATATCCTCATCGCAGACGAGGTACTGTCGGTGGGCGATTTCCTGTTCCAGCAGAAATGCGAAAAGCGCATGAAGGAGCTGATGGCGGGCGGCACCACGGTCATTCTGGTGTCCCACTCCATTGAGCAGATCGAGCGCATGTGCAGCAAGGTGGCATGGCTGAGCCACGGTCACCTGAAGATGAACGGCGATACCGAGACAGTCTGTGCGGCCTATAAGGCCACCCAGCGCGGCGAGGCATGAGTATGAACCTGCGACTGAAACGTGCCAGAGAGCTGGCAGGATATGCCGTGCAGCTGACCAAGGACGAGGGCCTGCCTACCATGCTCAAGCGGGGCGCGGGCTTTGTCAAACGCCGCTGTTTTGGCAAAAAGGCACGCTACCTGCCTGCAAAAAAGGTGCTGGAAGCCCAGCGCGCAGAGATGGCCGGAAAAACGGCCGACACCTGCGGCCTGCCCACTATTTCTATCCTGACTCCGCTGTATAATACCCCGGAAAAATACCTGCGGGAATTTCTGGATTCCTTTGTGAACCAGACCGCCCCCAACGGGCAGCTCTGCCTGGCCGATGCTTCGGACGCGCAGCACGGTGATGTGCAGCGCATCGTGGAGGAATATCAGGCAAAGAATCAACGAATCGTATACAAAAAGGTCGAAAACAAGGGCATTGCGGCCAACACCAACGCCGCTGCGCAGCTGGCGACAGGGGAGTATCTGGCGCTGGCCGACCACGACGACATTCTGGCACCCCACGCCCTGTACACCATGGGCAAGGCAGTTTTGCAGCTGCGGCAGCGTGGCGAGCCCGACGGCTTTTTGTACAGCGACGAAGCCCTGTTCAGCAAGAGCATCCGCCGCCCCATGGTGGCGCACTTCAAGCCGGACTACGCCCCGGACTACCTGCTGTGCTGCAACTACATCTGCCATCTGGCCGTGTTCAAAAAGGCACTGTGGGATGCTGTGGGCGGCGAACGCCCGGAGTGCGACGGCAGCCAGGACCACGACCTGTTCCTGCGGCTGCTGGAGCGCACCGGCGGCGCGGCCCATGTGCCGCAGGTGCTGTACTACTGGCGGGTGCATGCCGGTTCCACCTCCGGCGGTACGGAGGCCAAGCCCTATGTGGCGGCGGCGGCCAAAAAGGCGCTGGCAGATCATCTGGCCCGCACCGGCCGCACCGGCACCGTGGAGGATGGGCTGTTCCCCAGTACCTACCGGGTGAAGTGGGACATCGTGGGCGACCCGAAGGTGAGCATCCTGATCCCCAACAAGGACCACATTGACGATCTGGAAAAGTGCCTGCACAGCCTCTGGGCTAAGACCAGCTGGGACAACTTTGAGGTCATTGTCATTGAGAACAACTCCACCGACCCGGAAACGTTTGCCTACTATCAGAAAGCACAGCAGTGCTACGATGGCTTGCGGGTGGTCACCTACCCGAAAAAAGGCTTCAACTTTTCCGGCATCAACAACTTTGGCCGCAAATATGCCACCGGCGACTATCTGCTGCTGCTGAACAACGACGTGGAGGTGCGCAACGCCGACTGGCTCACTGAGCTGCTGCGGCAGTGCGCCCACCCCGGCGGAGCGGCCATCTGCGGTGCAGAGCTGTTCTACCCGGACGAGACGCTGCAGCATGCGGGCGTCATCACGGGGTTGGGCGGCTACGCGGGCCACAGCCACAAGTACAAAAAGGCCGGCGGCAGCGGCTATATGTTCCGTGCCGCCACCGTGCAGGATCTTTCGGCGGTGACCGGTGCCTGCCTGCTGGTGAAAACCAGTGTGTGGGATGAGATGGGCGGCCTGGACGAGGCCTTTGCGGTGGCCTTCAACGACGTGGACTTCTGTCTGCGGGTGCGGGAGGCCGGGTATCGCATCGTCTGGACGCCCTATGCACAGCTGACCCACTACGAGAGCAAGAGCCGCGGCGGCGACGAGAAGGACCCGGTGAAGGCCCGGCGTTTTGCATCGGAGCAGCAGCGCCTGTATGACGTGCACGGGAAGGCCAACATTCTGGATGACCCTTATTACAACTCCAACCTGACCCGCGACCGGGAGGATTTTTCGGAAAGCGACGACCTGCGCAGCCTGAAAGAGGGCCGCGTGAGCGTGCGGTGGAGGTAAACCATGAACATCAAGGGACATTTTGAGACCATTACCCGGCACAAGCTGCTGGTGATGAAGTACTGCTTTGCCTGCGGGCTCTACGAGCAGGGCCTTGCCCACGACCTGAGCAAGTACAGCCCCACTGAGTTCATCCCGGGCTGCATCTACTATCAGGGCGACCACAGCCCCAACGAAGCCGAGCGCGCCGACCGGGGCTATTCGTCTGCATGGCTGCACCACAAGGGCCGCAACAAGCACCATCTGGAATACTGGATCGACTATGCCAGCAACAAGACCGGGTTGGGCGGCATGAAGATGCCCCTGCGCTACGTCTGTGAGATGGTGTGCGACCGGGTGGCGGCCAGCCGGATCTATCTGGGCGACAAGTACACCGATGCCTCCCCGTGGGAATACTACGAGCGCAGCAAGAACCACTACCTGATGCACCCGGAGACCCGCGCCCTGCTGGAAAAGCTGCTGAAGATGGTGCGCGACCTCGGGCAGGACCGCACCTTTGCGTACATGAAGTTCCTGCTGGGCTGCCAGAAGGATTACTGAGCGTCATATCTGAATAAAAAATACCGCCGATGGTTCCATCGGCGGTATTTTTTCTTTGGGATGCTCCGCAGAAAACACAAAACCCCCCGCCCGGGCGGCACAGGCCGTTCAGGCTGGGGGGACAAGCGTGCGGGTCTACAGCACGCAGTTACTCTTCGTTGTCGTAGATGTGGATATAGCGCGGGGCGTTTTTGTCCTGCCACAGCAGCAGGGCGGCGGTGAGCGCCACAGCGAGGGTGGTAAACACGGCAAGCAGAGCCTTGAGAACTTTCATGGTCAGGAACCTCCTTGGTCGATCTTGTGCGGAGCACAGCAAGTGCTCCACCGGATAAGCAATTCTAGTATAGCATAATCCGCAGGGAAAGGCAAACGGCAGTACAAAGGAAAAAATACGGTGGTTAGAAAAAACTAACCACAAAAAAAGAGCAAGAAAGTTCAGGAAATCACATCATTTTTGCGGGGTTGTCGTTGACTTCCGACGCCAAAATGATACAATGGGTATGTTAAGCAGCTGCTGTCCCTGTACCAGTGCGCCTGCATGGGCGTGGGGGCGGCAATTCAAGCAGAATGGGGGATTTAATTCCATGTTGAACAAGCTGAAACGTGCGGCGCTTGGCGCGCATACGCCGCATGACAAAGCAACTGCTGCAAGCAAACCTGTTCCGATGCCTCTGCCCGCGCAGGTACGCATCCTGATGAGCCAGCACATTGGCGCACCCGCCAAGGCTCTGGTCAAAAAGGGCGATGAAGTGTTCGTCGGCACCAAGATCGGTGAGGCGGGCGGCTTTGTTTCTGCCAACATCCACTCCAGTGTTTCCGGCACCGTGGCCGCGGTGGAGCCTTTCCGTCTGTCCAATGGCCGCACCTGTGATTCTGTGGTCATCAAGACCGATGGCAAGCAGACCGTTGACCCGGCCGTCCAGCCGCCGGTGGTGACCGATAAGGCCAGCTTTATGGCAGCCGTGCGCGAGTGCGGCCTGGTGGGTCTGGGCGGCGCAGGCTTCCCGACCGACGTCAAGCTGCAGCCCAAGCAGCAGGTGGATACCCTGCTGATCAACGCTTCCGAGTGCGAAGTGTGGCTGACCAGCGACACGCAGGAGATGCTGAACTGCAGCGATGACATCATCCGCGGCATCAAGGCCGTGCTGCAGTACACCGGCATCCCGAAGTGCATCATCGGCATTGAGAACAACAAGCCTGAGTGCATTGACCTGCTGTGCAAAAAGACCCAGGGCGACAGCACCATTGAGGTCAAGCCCCTGCCCAGTGTCTATGGCACCGGCGCAGAGCTGATCCTCATTGAAAAGTGCCTGGGCCGCGAAGTGCCCCACGGCGGTCTGCCCGCCGACGCCGGCGCCATCGTGATGAACGTGACCAGTGTGTCCACCCTAGGCAAGTATCTGGCCACCGGCATGCCGGTGGTGGAGCGTACCATCACCGTGGACGGCGACGCCTGCGCAAAGCCCCAGAACGTTGTGGTGCCTGTGGGCACTTCCTATCAGGACATCATCGACTTTGCCGGTGTCAAGGGCACCCTGGGCAAGGTGGTGGCCGGCGGTGCCATGATGGGCCCCGCTGTGGAGAACCTGAGCTACCCCACCACCAAGACGACCTCCGGTCTGATCCTGCTGAGCGAGGCTGCTGCCCAGCCCGCTCCGGTCAATCCCTGCATCCGCTGCGGCCGCTGCGTGGAGTACTGCCCCATGGGCCTGGAGCCCGTGGAGGTGAACCAGGCTTATGCTGCCCGTGACGTGCAGGAGCTGGGCAAGCTGCATGCAGACTACTGCTTCAACTGCGGCAGCTGCTCCTTCGTCTGCCCGGCCAAGCGCCCGGTGACCCAGATGATGAGCCTGGCAAAGGCATTCTACCTTGGTGAAATCAAAAAAGGAGGCAATAAGTAATGGATACGAAGCTTATTGTTTCGGCTTCCCCGCATGTGCGCAGCGAAGAGACCACGCAGAGCCTGATGGCCAACGTGATCGTGGCCCTGTGCCCCTGCGTGGTGGCCTCTGCCATCATTTTTGGCGTGCGTGCGCTGCTGGTCACGGCAGTGTCCGTCATTGCCAGCGTGGCCTTTGAGTGGCTGTACTGCAAGCTGCTCAAGAAGCCCAACCCCATCAGCGATCTGTCCGCTGTGGTCACCGGCATCATCCTGGCCATGAACGTGCCCGTGGGCATGCCCATCGGCCAGCTGATCATCGGCGATCTGGTGGCCATCGTCATCGTCAAGCAGCTGTTCGGCGGCATCGGCATGAACTTTGCCAACCCCGCTCTGGTGGGCCGCATCGTGCTGTTCGTCAGCTTTGCAAGCTCCATGAACAACTGGGTGTTCCCGGATGCAGCGGTGGACCAGCTGTCCAGCGCTACCCCGCTGGCTGTGGCCGACAAGTCCAAGCTGAGCCTGCTGGATCTGTTCATGGGCATCCATGGCGGTGTGCTGGGTGAGACCTGCGCTCTGGCCATCGTGCTGGGCCTTGTCTACCTGGTGGCCACCAAGACCATCAGCATCGCCATCCCTGCTTCTTATGTGGGCAGCATGTTCGTGTTCTACCTGATCGCTACCCGCGATCTGCACGCTGCGCTGGCAGCCGTGTTGAGCGGCGGCCTGCTGTTCGGTGCTGTGTTCATGGCCACCGACTACGTCACCAGCCCCTTCACCCTGAAGGGCAAACTGGTGTACGGTGTGGCACTGGGCATCGTGACCTTTGCCATCCGTTACTGGGGCAGCTACACCGAGGGCGTGTCCTTCGCACTGCTGTTCATGAACCTGTGGGTCCCGTACATCAATGACCTGACCCGTCAGACCCCGTATGGCTACGTCAAGCCTGCGAAGAAAGCGAAGGAGGGTGCTGACAAATGAGTAAGACCTCGAATTCCAACTGGGAGACTACCGTCAAGCCCATCGTCGTGCTGAGCGTGATCTCTCTGGTCGTCAGCCTGCTGCTGGCTCTGGTGAACTCCATGACCGCCCCGGTCATTGCCGAGAACACCAAGCGCACCACGCTGGCTGCTTACGTCGGCGTGCTGCCCTCTGTCTCGGACGCTACTGAGCTGGAGGAAGTGACCGACTACACCACCGCCAATGTCACCGGCGTGGTCAAGGCTCCGGACGGCAGCTTGGCCATCAAGGCCGAGGAGTCCGGCTTTGACGGCGGCATCGTCACCGTCATCGTCGGCATGGATGCCAACGGCACCGAGACCGGCATCTGGGTGGACGCTTCTACCCAGACCAAGGGCATCGGCAGCGGCGTTGCCGATGAAGATTTCCTGAAGCAGTTTGACGGCCTGGATTGCACCCAGAACGTTGTGATGGGTGAGAACGGCGTGGACGGCAAGACCGGCGCAACCTTCTCCTCCAAGGCTCTGTTTGCCGCCATCAACGACTGCGTCAACTGCTACAACGAGCTGGCATAAAGGAGGTTGGTAAGAAATGGCACAAGAAAAGAAGTCCAAGGTAAGCATCCTTACCAACGGCATCATCAAAGAGAACCCCGTTCTGCGTCTGGTTCTGGGTACCTGCTCCACGCTGGCTGTCACCACCGCTGTGTCCAGTGCTCTGGGCATGGGCGCTGCGTTCACCTTCGTGCTGGTGTGCGCCAACATCATGATCTCCCTGCTGCGCAAGGTGATCCCCGGCAAGGTGCATCTGCCCTGCTACATCGTCATCATTGCAGGCTTCGTGACCATCGTGCAGATGTTCATGCAGGCCTACATGGAGAGCCTGTACAACGCACTGGGCGTGTTCCTGCCCCTGATCGTTGTCAACTGCATCATTCTGGGCCGTGCCGAGATGTTCGCCTGCAAGAACAGCGTGGTGGACAGTGCACTGGACGGCATCGGCATGGGCATCGGCTACACCCTGACCGTTGTGCTGATGGCTACCATCCGTGAGATCCTGGGCAGCGGCACCTGGCTGGGCTTCAAGATCCTGCCGGACAGCGTTGCCAAGATCGGCATCATGACCCAGGCTCCCGGCGCATTCTTCTGCTTCGGCCTGCTGATGGCCGGCTGTGTGTGGCTGGAAGGCAAGCTGGACGCCCGCATCGAGCGCAAGAGCTGCTGTGACATTGACAACCTGAAGAAGGAGGCGGAATAAGATGCTCGTCAAACTCGCTGCTATCTTCTTCAGCATGATCCTTGTCAACAACTACGTGCTGGTGAAGTTCTATGGTATCTGCCCGTTCCTGGGCGTTTCCAAAAAGCTGGACTCCTCCGTTGGTATGTCCGGCGCTGTTATCTTCGTCATGTTCATGGCCACGGCCGTGACCTTCCCCATCCAGATCTTCATTCTGGATCCGGCTGAGCTGGGCTATCTGCAGACCATCGTGTTCATTCTGGTCATCGCCGTGCTGGTGCAGTTCATCGAGATCTTCCTCAAGAAGTATGTCGTTGCCCTGTACAACTCGCTGGGCGTTTACCTGCCCCTGATCACCACCAACTGCTGCGTGCTGGCCGTGACCATCCTGGTCGTGGACGACTACGGTGCAGATGTGGCAGCTCTGGGCTTTGGCGCTGCCTACATTGAGGCTCTGGTCTGCTCCATCGGCGCAGGCGTCGGCTTCATGCTGGCCATGGTCATGTTCAGCGGTGTGCGCAAGCGCGTGGAAGCCTGCGATCCCCCGGAACCCTTCAAGGGCCTGCCCATCACCCTGATCGCAGCAGCAATCACCAGCCTGTCCTTCATGGGCTTCGGCGGCATCGTCGAAAACCTGTTCAATGTCACGCTGTAAGGGAGGAACAGGAAAATGAGTATTGTATCTGCTGTTGTTCTGTGTACCCTCGTGGGCGCAGTCGGTGCCATCATCCTGGTGGCAGCGTCCAAGTTCATGGCGGTCGAGGAAGACCCCCGCATTGAGGAAGTTGCCGGCTGCCTGGCCGGTGCAAACTGCGGCGGCTGCGGCTACGCAGGCTGCGCCGACTATGCAAAGGCCGTTGTCATGGACGGCGTCCCTTGCGATAAGTGCGCACCCGGCGGCCCCAAGGCTGCTGCCGCCATCGCCAAGATCATGGGCGGCGAGGCAAGCGCTGTGGAAAAGAAGGCTGTGGTCCAGTGCCAGGGCAATACCGAGCACTGCAAGCCCAGCTATGACTACAAGGGCATCCAGACCTGTGCCGCTGCTGCGGCCCTGTACGGCGGCCCCAAGACCTGTTCCTTCGCCTGCATCGGCCTGGGCGACTGCACCAAGGTGTGCAAGTTCGACGCCATCCACATCGTGGACGGTGTGGCCAAGGTGGACAAGGACAAGTGCACCGGCTGCGGTGCCTGCGCCAACACCTGCCCCAAGAAGGTCATCATGATCGACGCTGCCGGCCCGCGCAAGCCCGTTGTCATGTGCTCCAACAAGGACAAGGGCGCTGTGGCCAACAAGGTCTGCACCACCTCCTGCATCGCCTGCGGCATGTGCGAGCGCACCTGTAAGTTCGACGCCATCCATGTGGTGGACGGTGTGGCCCGTGTGGACTATGACAAGTGCAAGGGCTGCGGCATGTGCGCCCAGAAGTGCCCGAAGAAGATCATTCTCTTCCCGCTGAAGGACGATCCGTATCCCCCGAAGCCCGTGGTGAAGCCTGCTGCCCCGGCAGCGGCCAAGCCCGCCGCTCCTGCCGCTCCCGCTGAAAAGCCCGAGACCAAGGCAGAGTAAAAATCGCATCAAGCAAACCCTGAAAGAAGGGATGGACAAGCGTCCATCCCTTCTTTTTGCGCTTTTGGGGTAAAATCCGGTTGCACTGGGGCAGAATTGTGGTTTAAGGGAGAAAAAGACCCTTGCGGGAGAAATCGAGGAACATCATGGAACAACAGAGCACAGGTCTGCGCAATGCGGGCTTTGCGACCTTCTTTTTCAGCGGCATCTGCTCCATCAGTACTTTTCGATTCCTCTGGCCTTTGCGCTGAACTCGCACCCGCAGTAATCCTGCCGGTACAGGCCATATTCCTCCGAAAGCTGCAGACTGCGCAGATAGCCGTTGTGCTTTTTGAAGTCCGAGGGCAGATGTTTCACGCCGAACTCCGCTTCCAGCTCCTGCCCGATGGCGTTGATGCGTTTGGCGTCCTTGTGGGGGCTGATGGACAGGGTAGTGGTGAACCAGTCGAAGCCGTGCTCGGCGGCGTACTGTGCCGCCCGGCGCATCCGCAGCCGGTAGCAGACCGTGCAGCGGCCGCCGCGCTCCGGCTCGGCTTCCAGCCCCTGCACGGCGGTGTAGAACTCCTGCGGGTCGTAGGTGTCCTCCACCACGGTCACCCCCAGCGGGTGGGCGGCGGCCACAAACTTTTTCAGCTCCTCGCCCCGGCGGTAGTATTCCTCCGCCGGCCAGGTGTTGGGGTTGTAGTACAGCACCGTGATGTCAAAATATTGGCACAGCTGCTCCAGCACCGCGCTGGAGCAGGGGCCGCAGCAGGCGTGCAGCAGCAGCCGGGGCCGGGCGTCGCCCAGAGTTTTCAACACGGCGTCCATCTGCTGTGCAAAATTCAATTGAGTTGCCATTGCTATCATCCTCTGTTATAATGTTTCTGCTGACATTATAGCATATTTTGCGCTGAAATACAGGAGGTTCCCCATGACTCAGGAAAAGATCGCCCGCATCAACGAGCTGGCGCACAAGAGCAAGACCACCGGCCTGACCGATGCCGAAAAGGCCGAGCAGCAGACCCTGCGGCAGGAGTATCTGGCCGATGTCAAGGCCAGCCTGCGCGCCCAGCTGGACCGCACGTCCATCCAGGAGCCGGACGGCACCATCCACAAGGTGACCCGCCGCACGGACGCAAAAAAGCCCCGCAGCTGAGCGGACCGCTTCCGGACCCGAATTTTGGAGGAAAATGCAGCCGAAAGGTGCGTTTTCCTCTTTTTTTGCGCGGCAGACTGTGTTATACTATACTAGTATTGGTGCGTGCTGAATACGCGCGCCGTCGTATTTTCCCAAGGTGGCGTATCCCGGGCAAGGTGCACGGAAAAGGCTGTTTTTTGAAAAAAGGATAAAGAGGTCATTTATTATGCTTACTGCAATCACGGGTATCAACTGGGGCGATGAGGGCAAGGGCCGCATGGTCGACCTGATCAGCCAGGAGTATGACATCGTTGCACGTTATCAGGGCGGCAACAACGCTGGCCATACGGTCAAGAACGAGCGCGGCAAGTTCGTGCTGAACCTGCTGCCCTCCGGCATCCTGCGCCCGAACGTCGTCTGCGTCATGGGCAACGGTATGGTCATCGACCCGCATCATCTGGACGGCGAGATCAACAAGCTGCGGGAGCAGGGCATTGACATCAGCCCCGCCAACCTGAAGATCTCCGACCGTGCAACCATCACCATGCCCTACCATGTGGAACAGGACGGCCTGGAAGAGGCCCGTCTGGCCAAGACCGGCGCACAGTTTGGCTCCACCAAGCGTGGCATCGCCTACGCTTACGGCGACAAGTACATGAAAAAGACCCTGCGCATGGGGGACCTGCTGCACCTGGACGACGCTGTGAAGAAGCGTCTGGTCACCATGGTGGACTCCAAGAACCTGGTGATGGTGGGCAGCTACAACGCCGCTCCCATCAGCGTGGACGAGATGTGGGCATGGCTGGAAAAGTATGCCGCCATCTTCAAGGATTACATCTGCGATGTGGGCCAGTACCTGGCCGATGCAGACGCCGCCGGCAAGAAGGTGCTGTTTGAGGCACAGCTGGGCGCTCTGCGCGACATCGACTTCGGCATCTACCCCTACACCACTTCTTCCAACGTCATCGGTGCTTATGCTCCCATCGGCGCAGGCATCCCGGGCCACAAGCTGCACAACTCCATCGGTGTCATGAAGGCCTACTCCTCCTGCGTGGGTGACGGCCCCTTTACCGCAGAGCTGGCCATGACCGAGGAAGAGAAGCACGCTCTGCGTGAGGCAGGCCACGAGTATGGCGCTGCCACCGGCCGTCCCCGCCGCGTGGGCCCCATCGACCTGGTGGCAAGCCGCTACGGCGTGTTCTGCCAGGGCTGCGACGAGGTCGCCCTGACCCTGCTGGACGTGCTGGACTACATGGACAAGATCCCCATGGTTACTGCTTACAAGCTGAGCGACGGCACCACTACCACCCGCTTCCCCATGGGCGAGGCACTGGACACTGCACAGCCCGTGGTGGAGTACCTGCCCGGCTGGCACTGCGACATCACCGCAGCCCGCAAGTGGGAGGACCTGCCCAAGGAGGCGCAGGCTTACGTCGAGTACCTGGAAAAGGCCGTGGGCTGCAAGATCACCTACATCTCCGTGGGTGCCGAGCGTGAGGCTTACGTCCACCACGTCTGATCCCGGACACCCTGCGCGAATCCAACACAGAAAAGGAAGCGTCACAGATGTTTGATATCATTACCGACAGCGCCTGCGACCTGACGCCGGACACTGCAAAGCAGCTGGGCGTGGAGGTCGTGCCCTTCTACGTTTCGCTGGATGGCGAACACTACCGCAAAGAGGGCAAGGAGATCACCGTGCGGGACTTCTACCAGTTCATGGTGGACAACCCGGCGGCATACCCCAAGACCAGCCTTGCCTCCATCAAGGACTTTGAAACGGCCTTCCGGGCCCATGCTGCGGCAGGCCGGGATGTGCTGTGTCTGGTGTTCACCGGCAAGATGAGCGGCTGCGTGGGCAGCGCCCGCAATGCCCGGGAACTGGTGCTGGAGGACTACCCCGATGCCCGCATTGAGGTGATGGACAGCACGGCGGCCACGGTCACCGAAGCCACCATGGTGGAAAACGCTGTGGCCATGCGGGACGCCGGCTGCTCGCTGGAGGAGACGGTGACCTGGCTGGAGGCAGAAAAGATCACCAACCAGATCTTCTTCACAGTGGGTAATCTGGACTACCTGATCAAGGGCGGACGCATCGGCAAGGTGACCGGACGGGCCGCCAACATGCTGGGCATCAAGCCCATGATCCTGTTCAAGGAGGGCGAGATCTTTTCCGGCGGCGTGGCCCGCGGCCGGCAGAAGAGCTTTGAAAAGGCGCTGGAGCAGCTGATGAACTATCTGGCTGCCCACGGCGGCACGCCTGACGACTACCGCATCACGGTGGGCTATGGCTATGACGCCGACGAGGGCAAGCGCCTGTGGATGCAGACCCGTGCCGCCCTGCGTGCCAAGTACCCCGGTGCACAGTGTGAGGTGGGCCTGCTGCAGATCGGCTGCACCATTGCGGTGCACACCGGCCCCTATGCGCTGGGCATGGGTGTGATGCGCCGCTGGAAAAAGCAGGGCTGACAACGGCCCTGCCGCTTCCGGAACCCCATAAGAAGGAGAGATACCATGCAGATTTTCAACACCCTGACCCGTCAGAAGGAAGAATTTGTGCCGCAGGTGCCGGGCGAGTACCGCATCTACGTCTGCGGCCCGACGGTTTACAACTACATCCACATCGGCAACGCCCGCCCGCTGATCGTGTTCGATACCCTGCGCCGTTATCTGGAGTACCGCGGCAACAAGGTGATCTACGTTTCCAACATCACCGACATTGACGACAAGCTCATCAAGAAAGGGCAGGAAGAGGGCACCTCCATGAAGGAGGGCGCCCAGCGCTTCGAGGCCGAGTACCTCAAGGACGCCGAGGGCCTGAACTGCAAGAAGCCCACGGTCCAGCCCCGCGCCACCGAGCACATCCAGCAGATCCTGGACATCGTGAAGGACCTGATCGACTCCGGCCATGCCTACGTTGCCAAAAACGGCGACGTGTACTTCCGCGTGAAGAGCGATCCCAGCTACGGCAAACTGAGCCACCTGAAGCTGGACGATCTGGAGAGCGGCAACCGGGAGCTGCGCAGCCAGATGGACGACGATCTGAAAGAGGACCCCGCCGACTTTGCCGTGTGGAAGGCTGCCAAGCCCGGCGAACCTGCCTGGGAGAGCCCCTACGGCATGGGCCGCCCCGGCTGGCACATTGAGTGCAGCGCCATGAGCCGCACCCATCTGGGCAAGACCATCGACCTGCACTGCGGCGGTCAGGATCTGATCTTCCCCCACCACGAAAACGAGATCGCGCAGAGCGAGTGCGCCAACGGCTGCGAGTTTGCCCGCTACTGGATGCACAACGGCTTCATCAACGTGGACAATCAGAAGATGTCCAAGAGCCTGCACAATTTCTTTACCGTGCGGGACGTGGCCAACGTTTACGGCTATGAGCCCATCCGCTACTTCATGCTGACTGCCGGTTACCGGATGCCGCTGAACTACACGGTGGACCTGATCGAGAGCTGCAAGAACAGCCTGGAGCGCCTGTACACCTGCCGCGAGAATCTGGACTTTACCCTGAGCAAGGGCAATTTCGGCACCGACGAGAGCCTGAAGGAGAAGGCCGCCGAGGCAAAGCAGAAGTTCTGCACCGCCATGGACGACGACCTGAACACCCCGGACGCACTGGCTGCCGTGTTTGACCTGGTGAAGGACATCAACACCCTGTCCGCCTCTTCCAGCAAGGAAGCACTGGAGACCGCTGCCGCCGCCTTTGACGAGATCACCGGTGTGCTGGGCCTGCTGTACAACCGTAAGAAGGACGAGGTGCCCGCCGAGGTGACCGCGCTGGTGGAAAAGCGCGCCGCCGCCAAGAAGGCCAAGGACTGGGCCACCGCCGACGCCATCCGCGCCGAGCTGACCGCCATGGGCTGGGCCGTCAAGGACACCGCCCAGGGCCCGCAGCTGAGCAAGCTGTAAGGCTTATCTTATAAACAAAAAGGGAGCGTTTCCGTGCAGGAAACGCTCCCTTTTTTGCAGGCTGAAAATGGATCACGGACGCCGGGTCACAGGAACCAGCGCTCCGAGAGGATCCACCAGATTCCCGGCAGGTTGATGGGGAACAGGTTGTAGAACAGATCGCGCAGGGCAGTGAACATGAAACAGACCTCCTTTCCAAAGATGATCAGGCAAAAATGGCCTTCAGCAGAAGCAGCAGCACTTTGAAGAAATTCCCGGTGCCGAGCAGCTTATACAGCGAGACAAGAGTAGACAGCATGCGTTGTTTGCTCCTTTCCATGGGGTGGGGGCAGAAGAGTGCCTCCGCCCGCCTCATAGAAGATACGAACCGGCGGTGCCAAAAATTGCAAACAGGATGCTGGAATTTTTTCCCACAACGTAAAAAAGCGGCGGCACCCGCTGTGGATGCCGCCGCTTGCAGTGTGAGTTCTGGAAAAATGGCTCAGCGCTTCACGTTGAAGGCTGCCATGCCGGGGTACACGGCGCTGTCGCCCAGCTGCTCCTCGATGCGCAGCAGCTGGTTGTACTTGGCCACGCGCTCGGTGCGGCTGGGGGCACCGGTCTTGATCTGGCAGGTGTTCAGGGCAACGGCCAGGTCGGCAATGGTGGTGTCCTCGGTCTCGCCGGAGCGGTGAGAGCTGATGGCGGTGTAACCGGCCTTGTGGGCCATCTTGATGGCCTCCAGCGTCTCGGACACGGAGCCGATCTGGTTCAGCTTGATCAGGATGGCGTTGCCGGCATCCAGCTGGATGCCCTTGGCCAGACGCTCGGTGTTGGTGACGAACAGGTCATCGCCCACCAGCTGGACCTTGCCGCCCAGCTCGCGGGTCATCTCCTGCCAGCCCTCCCAGTCCTCTTCGTCCAGACCATCCTCGATGGAGATGATGGGGTACTTCTCCACCAGGCTCTTCCAGTGGGCGATCAGCTCGCTGGAGGTGAACTCGGTGCCGGCCTTGGGCAGCTTGTAGAAGCCCTTGCCCTTGGGGCTCTTCCACTCGGAGGAAGCAGCGTCCATGGCCAGCATGAAGTCCTTGCCGGGCACATAACCGGCCTTCTCAATGGCGGCCAGAATGGTCTCGATGGTCTCCTCATCGCTGGACAGATTGGGGGCAAAGCCGCCCTCATCGCCCACAGAGGTGACCAGACCCTTGGCCTTCAGGATGGAAGCCAGAGCATGGAACACCTCGGCACACCAGCGCAGGGCCTCCTTAAAGGAGGGGGCGCCCACCGGCATGATCATGAACTCCTGGGTGTCCACGGTATTGGTGGCGTGGGCACCGCCGTTCAGGATGTTCATCATGGGCACGGGCAGGCGGTTGCCGTTCACGCCGCCCAGGAAGCGGTACAGGGGCATGTCCAGCGAAGCGGCAGCGGCGCGGCAGGCGGCAATGGACACGGCCAGAATGGCGTTTGCGCCCAGGTTGGACTTGTCCTTGGTGCCGTCGGCCTTGATCATAGCGGCGTCGATGGCGTAGATGTCGGAAGCATCCATGCCCACCACAGCGTCGGCGATCACGGTGTTGATGTTCTCCACGGCCTTGGTCACGCCCTTGCCCAGGTAGCGGCCCTTGTCGCCGTCGCGCAGCTCCAGCGCCTCAAACTCGCCGGTGGATGCGCCGGAAGGAGCGCAGCCGCGGGCCACAGTGCCGTCGGCCAGCGTGATCTCGGCTTCTACGGTGGGGTTGCCGCGGGAGTCCAGGATCTCGCGGCCTACAACGGATTCAATTTCCAGATAGTTCATATCGAAAACCTCCTGATAGCTGATTCGGCCCGGCGTCGGTGCGGCAGCCGGACGATCTGTATAGATAGTCACATCTAACTAACCAAGAACATCCTACCACGGTTTCCCAAAAGGTGCAAGAGCTGGGCGGAATGTTTGCGGGCATAAACTTTGCACAGGGGCAGGCGGCATGGTTTCAGCGTGCCCGGCGGGGCCGTTGAATATTCTGTATGATAGTCATGCGATTTTGGTATGGCAGATGTGCTAAAAATAATCTTTACATTTTGGCAGGGCCGTTCTATACTGGAACGCGGTCAAGATTTTTTAATGGTATACTGGTTATCTGATAGAGGAGGATCACACTATGAATAAGGATCTGACGGTCGGCAAGCCGTCACAGGTGCTGTGGCAGTTCTGCCTGCCCATGTTCGGCAGCATTATCTTCCAGCAGCTGTACAACATTGCCGACAGCCTGGTGGCAGGCAAGTTCATTGGCGAAAACGCCCTGGCTGCCGTGGGCAACAGCTACGAGATCACCTTGATCTTCATTGCCTTTGCATTCGGCTGCAATATTGGCTGCTCGGTCATCGTGTCGCGCTACTTTGGTGCCAAGGAATACGATGACATGAAAACCTCGGTGTACACGGCCCTCATCGGCTCGGCAGTGCTGTGTGCAGCGCTGATGGTGTTCGGCCTGCTGGGCTGCCGCAGCCTGCTGGAGCTCATCAACACCCCGGAGGAGATCCTGGCGGACTCGGCCCTGTATCTGGACATCTATGTGCTGGGCCTGCCCTTTATGTTCTTCTATAACATTGCCACCGGCATCTTCTCGGCGCTGGGTGACAGCAAGACGCCGTTCTACTTCCTGGCCGTCTCGTCTCTGTCCAACATCGGCGTGGACATCCTGTTCGTGGCCGGGTTCCACATGGGTGTGGCCGGTGTGGCCTGGGCGACCTTCCTGTGCCAGGGTGTGAGTTGCATCCTGGCCATGGTGGTGGTGTTCCGCCGCATGAAGGCCATCCCCGCACAGCGCAAGACGGTGTGGTTCTCCTGGGGCATGCTGGGCAAGATCGCCGTGGTGGCCATCCCCAGCATCCTGCAGCAGAGCTTCATCTCGGTGGGCAACATCGTCCTGCAGAGCGTCATCAACACCTTCGGTGCCAGCGTCATTGCAGGCTACTCTGCCGCCGTCAAGCTGAACAACATGGTCATTACCTCCTTCACCACCCTGGGCAACGGCATCTCCAACTATACCTCCCAGAACATGGGTGCCGGCAAGATGGACCGCGTCAAGGCGGGCTTTGGTGCGGGCCGCAATCTGGTGTGGCTCATTTGTGTGCCCATCGTCATCCTGTACTTCTTCTTCGGCCGCACGCTGCTGCTGCTGTTCATGAATGACCCGCAGGGCCCGGCCATCGACACCGGTATGCTGTTCCTGCACATCCTTTCACCCTTCTACTTCGTGGTGTCCCTCAAGCTGGTCACCGACGGCATCCTGCGCGGCTGCGGTCTGATGGGCCGCTTCATGGTGGCCACCTTCACCGACCTGATCCTCCGGGTGGGCATGGCCATCGTCCTCAGTGCTACAGCTCTGGGCAGCACTGGCATCTGGCTGTCCTGGCCCATTGGCTGGTGCATCGGCACGGTCCTGTCCCTGGTGTTCTACGTCACGGCCATCCGCAAGGCCCTGGCAGAGCCGGTGGCTCAGGCAGAGGCCCAGGGCCTGGAGGAAGAGCCGGTGGCTCAGGCAGAGTTTGCAGCCCAGGCTGAAATGGAGACCCTGTAACCTTTTTGAAACTTGTGAATTGTATTCACCTCAAAAACAAAGAAAATGAACGATTTGAAATAGTGCACAAAAACGCATTATAAAAATTAGCCAGATTGTCAATAAAGACGAGAAAATGCCCCCAAAAGTATGGACGGTTTGTGAATTGCGGACCCGGGGCTGGATGGCTATAATAATAGTACAGAACAGAGGCAAGGTCGCTTTTAGAGGGGAAGGGCCTTGCTTCCGTTTTTATCCTGAATGCTATTCCAATAGATCAAATACTCCGAAGGAGGAGATCGTTATGAAAAAGCTCATTTCTCGTCGTCAGTTCCTGGCCGCTGCCGGTGTGGCAGCTGCCGCCGGTGTCCTGACTGCCTGCGGCGGTTCTTCCGCAAGCACTGCCGCTTCCACCTCCACCTCTACCGCAGTTTCCGCCGCTTCTTCCGGCGAGACCATCAAGGTGGGCGTGATGGGCCCCCTGACCGGCAACGTTTCTGTTTACGGCCAGGCCGTTGTCAACGGTGCTACCCTGTACCTGAAGCAGGTCAACGAAAAGGGCGGCATCAACGGCAAGCAGCTCGAGATCATCACCGAGGATGAGCAGGGCGATGCCACGCAGGCTGTGACCTGCTTCACCAAGATGGTGGATGAGGGCATCACTGCTCTGGTGGGCGATGTCACCACCGCTCCCACCCTGGCTGTGGCTGCCGAGAGCGCAGAGTACAACATGCCCATGGTCACCGCTTCTGCTACCGCTGAGGCTGTCACCTACGATGCCGAGACCGACACCGTGAACGGGAATGTGTTCCGTACCACCTTCACCGACCCGTTCCAGGGCGTCAAGATGGCTGACTACGCTTTCGAGAAGCTGGGCTACACTAAGGCAGCCGTCATCTTCAAGAAGGGCGCTGACTACAACGAGGGCCTGGCCGAGAACTTCGTCAAGGAGTTTGAGGCAAAGGGCGGCGAAGTGGTCGATCAGGAAAGCTACTCCGAGGGCGATGTGGACTTCAAGACTCAGCTGACCAGCATCCTGGGCATGAACCCTGAGGTGGTCTTCTGCCCCAACTACTACGAGGAAGTGGGTCAGATCCTGTCTCAGGCTGAGAGCGTCGGCCTGACCGTTCCCTTCCTGGGTGGCGACGGCTGGGATGGCCTGGAGGGCTATGCGACCGCTGATCAGCTGAAGGACAGCTACTTCTGCGCAAACTACGCAAAGGGCGCTTCTCCTGAGTTCGAGGAGGCCTACAAGGCTGAGTACGGCGAGGAGTATCCCAATGGTTTCGCTCCTCTGGGCTACGATGCCGCTACCACCGTGGTCTACGGTCTGCAGGCTGCCGAGGATGCAGGCCTAGAGGCTGGCACCGACGAGTACAAGCAGGCTGTCATCGACGCCATCGCAGGCGGCACCATCACCGGCCTGACCGGCACCTTCACCTTCGATGAGCACCATGACCCCGTCAAGAGCACTGCCATCCTGACCTATGTGGACGGCAAGCCCGAACTGAAGGAAATGTTCTGATCCTGCACTTCCCATCGACCGGTGATGGAAAGCCAGCCGGATCCGAACAAGCGTAAATGATTCTCTGCGGAGAACGCCGGAACATTTTTCTGCCCGGTGTTCTCCGCTTTTTTATAGCATCGAAAAAAGTGTCATTCCAAGGCGCACACCCTGCGCCAAAAAGAAAGGAAGTATCCATTCATGACAGTGTTCTTTAGCCAGCTGATCAACGGTTTGTCCCTTGGCAGCATCTATGCACTGATCGCGCTGGGCTACAGCATGGTGTACGGCATCATCCTGCTGCTGAACTTTGCCCACGGCGATATCATCATGGTGGGCGCGTACATGTCCTGGTTCGTCATGAATCAGCTGGGCCTTGGCCCGGTCGCGGCGGTGTGTGCCACCATCATCACCTGTACGCTGCTGGGCGTTGTGATCGAGAAGATCGCCTACACCCCGCTGCGCAGCGCACCCCGTATCTCCCTGCTGATCACCGCCATTGGCGTGTCCTTCTTCCTGGAGTACACCGCAGAGCTGGTGATGGGTTCGGGTGCAAAGGTCATCCCGTCCTACTACACCAACCAGACCTTCATGATCGGCAGTGTACCCCTGGGCCTGACCTCCGTCATCACTCTGGCGGTCACCGTGCTGTCCATGCTGGTGCTCACCTTCCTGGTGCAGAAGACCAAGCTCGGCAAGGCCATGCGTGCCGTCTCTGAGGATATGGATGCTGCCCGCCTGATGGGCATCAATGTCAACAGCACCATTTCCTTTACCTTTGCCGTGGGCTCTGCCCTGGCAGGTATCGGCTCGGTGCTGTACTGCTGCTCTTACCCCCAGGCTACCCCCACCATGGGCTCCATGCTGGGCCTGAAGGCCTTTGTGGCTGCCGTTCTGGGCGGCATCGGTTCCATCCCCGGTGCCATGATCGGCGGCATTGCCATCGGTCTGTGCGAGTGCTTTATCTCCGCCATCGGCCTTTCCGCCTGGAAGGACGCCGTGACGTTTGCCATCCTGATCATCGTGCTGCTGGTCAAGCCCACGGGCTTCCTTGGCCGCAAGGTGCAGGAGAAGGTGTAAGGAGGGCAGAAAGATGAATACCAAACGCAAAACGCTCAAAATGCCCGTGCGCTACCTGATGAATCTGGTGCTGGTGGCTCTGCTGTTCGTGGTGCTGTCCTTCCTCACCAGCAACGTGCTTTCCACCTATCAGAACAAGGTGCTGCTTACCGTGGGCATCAACATCATTCTGGCCGTCTCGCTGAACGTTGCCACCGGTTATCTGGGCCAGCTGCCGCTGGGCCATGCCGGTTTCATGGCTGTGGGTGCCTACACCTGCGCTCTGTTCACCAAGTACAGCCCGCTGCCCGGCGGCGTCTCCTTTGTCATCGGCCTGGTGCTGGCCTGCCTGGCGGCCGGTCTGTTCGGCGTGATCATCGGCGTGCCTGCCCTGCGTTTGACCGGTGACTATCTGGCCATTCTGACCCTGGGCTTTGGCGAGATCATCCGCATCACCCTGAACAACATCGACGATGTGCTGGGCTTCAAGCTGTTCTACGGTGCCAAGGGCCTGAAGAACATCCCGAAGTACGCCAACTTCACCAATGTGTTCATCTGCGTGGTCATCACCTGCTTTTTGATCCACACCATGTTGAAGAGCCGCCATGGCCGTGCCGTGCTGGCCATCCGTGATAACGAGATCGCAGCCGAGAGCTGTGGCATCCAGACCACCTACTACAAGGTCATGGCCTTTGCCTTCTCGGCAGCCTTTGCCGGCATGGCGGGCGGCCTGTACGCCTGCTACATCGGCGTGCTGAACCCCTCCACCTTCGGTTTCATGAAGTCCATTGAGATCCTGGTCATGGTGGTGCTGGGCGGCATGGGCTCCATGCTGGGCTCTATCCTGTCTGCGACCGTGCTGACCATCCTGCCGGAGGCCACCCGCAGCTTCGACAGCTACCGCATGGTCATCTACTCGCTGGTGCTGATCCTGATGATGATCTTCCGTCCGGGCGGACTGCTGGGCAGCTACGACTTCTCCATGAGCCGCGTTGTGGAAAAGATCATGAACGGCGAACTGTTCAAGAAGAACAAGGAAAAGGAGGGTGCTGACCATGAGTGAGTTCCAGACCAAGTTAAACAGTGTGCCCTCCGGCGGCTTCCTGCCCGACCGCGACAAGGACAAAAAGCCCATTCTGGACGTGCGGGAGCTGGGCATCGACTTCGGCGGCCTGACCGCCGTGGATGGCTTCAACCTGATGATCGGCCGCAACGAGATCACCGGCCTGATCGGCCCCAACGGTGCCGGTAAGACCACCGTGTTCAACCTGCTCACCAACGTTTACCAGCCCACCCGCGGCTCCATCCTGATCGACGGCATGCCTACGGCGGGCAAAAAGACCTATCAGGTCAACCGCATGGGTGTGGCCCGTACCTTCCAGAACATCCGTCTGTTCAAGGAATTGAGCGTCATCGACAACATCAAGGTAGGCCTGCACGAGTCTATGAAGTACAACCTGCCCTCTGCACTGATCCGTCTGCCCAACTACTGGAAGGAAGAGAAAAAGTGCACCGAGCGTGCCTTTGAGCTGCTGGATATCTTCCACATGGCCGACCTGGCCGATGTGCCCGCCGGCAGCCTGCCCTACGGCGCACAGCGTCGGCTGGAGATCATGCGCGCCCTGGCCACCAGCCCGAAGCTGCTGCTGCTGGACGAGCCTGCCGCCGGTATGAACCCCTCGGAGACTGCGGAGCTGACCGAGACCATCCGCCGCATCCGGGATGAGTTCAACATTGCTGTGCTGCTGATCGAGCATGATATGAGCCTGGTCATGGGCATCTGCGAGGGCATCGCGGTGCTGAACTTCGGCCGCATTATTGCCAAGGGCACCCCGGACGAGATCCGCAACAACCCCCAGGTCATCGAAGCCTACCTGGGCAAGAAGGAGGGCTGAGCGATGGCAGATACCATGCTGAAGGTCGATAACATCAACGTGTATTACGGCAATATCCACGCCGTAAAGGGCGTTTCCTTTACGGTGAACGAGGGCGAGATCGTGACCCTGATCGGTGCCAACGGTGCCGGTAAGTCCACCACCCTGAAAACCGTTTCCGGTCTGCTGAAGCCCCGTACCGGGGACGTGCTGTACCGGGGCAAAAGCATCAAGGGCGTGCGCGCCCACAAGATCGTGGAAGCCGGTCTGGCACAGGTGCCGGAAGGCCGCCATGTGTTCCTGCACATGACCGTGGAGGAGAACCTGGATATGGGCGCTTACACCCAGCCTGCCTCCACCATTGCCCCCAACAAGGAAAAGGTGTTTGAGCTGTTCCCCCGCCTGAAGGAGCGCCGCAAGCAGCTGGCCGGCACCATGTCCGGCGGCGAGCAGCAGATGCTGGCCATGGGCCGTGCGCTCATGAGCAACGCTTCCATGCTGATGCTGGACGAGCCCTCCATGGGCCTGTCACCCCTGCTGGTGCAGGAGATCTTTGACATCATCCGCAACATCCACAAGGAGGGCATGACCATCCTGCTGGTGGAGCAGAACGCACAGATGGCCCTTTCCGTGGCCGACCGCGCCTATGTTCTGGAGACCGGCCGCGTGGTCATGGAGGGCACCGGTGCCGAGCTGCTGACCAACGAGCGGGTGCGCAGCGCGTACCTGGGCGGCTGAGCCTTTTTCAAGACACGACGCGATGCGGGAGCCGCTGCACAAAACAAGGTGCAGCGGCTCCTGTTTTTCGGGCATGCACTTTACTTTCGTAAAAGAATGTGCGATAATTTAACCAGTGTTTTTTGGTTTCTGGAACCGCCGCCTGTTGGGAAAGCAGGTGAGCTGACAACACAAAGAGGGGTACTATCTATGAGCAAGATCATCATCCCGGAAAACTACACGCCCGCACTGAACCTGTACGACACCCAGCGCGCCATCGGCACGGTGAAGCGGCTGTTTGCCGACACCCTGTGTGCCACGCTGAACCTGTACCGCGTGTCTGCGCCGCTGTTCCTGGAGGCCTCCACCGGCCTGAACGACGACCTGAACGGCGTGGAGCGCAAGGTCACCTTTGACATCAAGGACAGTGGCACCGAAGCACAGGTGGTGCAGTCGCTGGCCAAGTGGAAACGCAAGGCCCTGAAGGACTACGGCTTCCGTGTGGGCAAGGGTCTGTACTGCGACATGAACGCCATCCGCCGTGATGAGGAACTGGACAACCTCCACTCCGTGTATGTGGACCAGTGGGACTGGGAAAAGGTCATCCGGGAGGAGGACCGCAATGAGGCCTACCTGAAGAGCGTGGTGCGCTCCATCGTGTCGGCCGTCTGCGCCACTGAGATGAACCTGCACGCCATGTTCCCGCAGCTGCAGGACCTGCCCCTGCACACCCCCAACGTGATCTTCATCACCACCCAGGAGCTGGAGGACAAGTACCCGGACCTGACCCCGAAGGAGCGCGAGAATGCCTTCGTGAAGGAGAACGGCACCACCTTCCTGATGAAGATCGGTGCCCCGCTGAAGAGCGGCAAGCCCCACGACGGCCGCGCTCCGGACTACGACGACTGGGATCTGAACGGCGACCTGCTGTTCTGGAACGATCCGCTGCAGTGCAGCTATGAGCTGAGCAGCATGGGCATCCGCGTGAGCCCAGAAAGCATGGACAAGCAGCTGACCATGGCCGGCTGTGACGACCGCCGCGCCCTGCCCTTCCACAAGGCCGTGCTGAACGGCGAGCTGCCCTACTCCATCGGCGGCGGCATCGGCCAGAGCCGCCTGTGCATGCTGCTGCTGGGCAGTGTGCACATCGGTGAAGTGCAGGCCAGCGTGTGGGATGAAGCCACCCGCGAAGCCTGTGCCAAGGCCGGTATCCCCCTGCTGTGATCGCCTGTAGATAAAAGCAAAGGGCCTTGCAGGCCCAGCAATCACAAGAGCCGCTGCACCCTGTGTGCAGCGGCTCTTGTGGTTATTTAGAAGTCATGCGGCCGTAGTGGCTCTTTTCGTCGTCGTTCTTTTCCGGTTCCGGTTTTTCGGCCGGGGTCAGGCGCACTTCGGTCACGCGGCGCTTGGCCGTGCGGGTGACCACGCCGTCGTAGCTGCCCAGTGTAAAGCGGTCGCCCACCTTGGGCAGGTGGCAGGTCTTTTCCTGCACCAGGCCGTTGACCGTGTTGGAGTCGATGTCCTCGTCCTCCGGCAGACCCAGCATCTCGTACAGGTCATCCACACTGGCGCTGCCCAGCACGATCCAGCTGCCGTCGGACTGCTTGTGGAAGTCCTCGGTGGCCTCGTCGTGCTCATCCCAGATCTCGCCCACCAGCTCTTCCAGAATATCCTCCAGCGTGATGATGCCCTCGGTACCGCCGTATTCGTCCACCACCACGGCCAGATGATGGTGCTGCTCCCGCAGAGTGCGCAGCAGCTGGGAGATCTGGGTGGAACCGGTGGTGTACAGGGTGGGCTTGACCAGCTCTTCCAGCGAGGTCTCCTTTTTCAGGCGTGCCAGATAGAAGTCCTTTTCGTGCACCACGCCGATGATGTTGTCAATGGTGTCGTGGTACACCGGCAGGCGGGAATAACCCGATTCGGCAAAGGTCTGTGCCACCTCGTCCAGCGAGGTGTTGTCCTCCACAGCCACCACGTCCACGCGGGGGGTCAGGATCTCCTCCACCTCCACGTCATCGAATTCGATGGCGCTGCGGATCAGTTCGCTTTCCCGGTCGGTGAGTTCACCGTCGTTTTCGGCTTCACTCACCATGGTCATCAGCTCACCCTCGGTGATGGTGTCCTCCTCCGTACTGTGGACAAAGTGCCCCAGCAGGCGTTTCCACTGGCTGAACAGCCAGGTGAGGGGTGTGAACAGTACCATGAGCAGGTTCAGCATCGGGGACACGGCCGTGGCAACGGTCTCCGGCATCTCCTTGGCAAGGCTCTTGGGCGTTACCTCGCCGAAGATCAGCACCACGATGGTGAGCACGATGGTGGACATCGTGGCACCGCGCTCGGCACCCAGTGCCCGTGTGAACAGGATGGTGCCAATGGAAGCGGCTGCAATGTTCACGATGTTGTTGCCGATGAGAATGGTGGAAAGCAGCTTATCGTACTTTTCCGCCATGGCCAGCACCCGGGCGGCGGAAGCGTCGCCATCCTCGGCGCGGCTCTTCAGCCGGATCTGGTTCAGAGAAGAAAACGCAGTCTCAGATGCAGAAAAAAAGGCGGAACAGGCCACCAGGAATACCAGCGCTATGATAAGCGTCATACTGCCATCGTCCATAAAAAGGAAAATCACACTCAACTTTCAAAAATAATGATACAAAAATGTGCTCTCCATCGTGGCTGTTCCGCGATGAAAAGCACATCAATGTTATTTGTTATAATACCATATTCTGTACGGTGGTGCAAGCATTCTGCCCACAGACTGTGTACAAAACAGGGAAAATCCGCGTTTGCGGAGCAATGAAGTCCCCAGTGGGGACTTTAAGCGGCAGAGCGGTCTCGCGCAAGCGAGATGGAGGGGCCTCGCCCCGACAAGTTCTCAACGGAGCACCAGTGCACTGCCGTCGTAGTCCACGGTCAGGGTGCTGCCCTCGGCATAGCTGCCCTGAATGATGGCCTTGGCAATCAGGGTCTCCACACGGCTCTGGATGAACCGCTTGATGGGACGTGCACCGTAGACGCTGTCGTAGGCAGAGTCGATGATGAAGTCCTTGGCGGCGGTGGTGACCTCCAGCTTGAGGTGCTTGCCCTCGTCCATGCGCTTGCGCAGGTCGTTCAGCTGCAGATCCACGATCTTGCGCATCTCGTCCTTGGTCAGGCTCTTGTAGTACACGATCTCGTCCAGACGGTTCAGGAACTCGGGGCGGAACTTGCTCTTCAGCAGCAGGTCGATCTGCTTGCGGGCCTCGTCGCTCAGCTCATTGGAGCCGTTGGCGCGGCGCTGCTCCAGATCGTTCAGGATGATGTCACTGCCCAGGTTGGAAGTCAGGATGATGACCGTGTTCTTGAAGTCCACGGTGCGGCCCTGACTGTCGGTGATGCGGCCGTCGTCCAGCACCTGCAGCAGGATGTTGAACACGTCGGGGTGGGCCTTTTCCACCTCATCGAACAGGACCACGCTGTAGGGCTTGCGGCGCACAGCCTCGGTCAGCTGGCCGCCCTCTTCATAACCGACATATCCCGGAGGCGCACCGATCAGACGGCTGACGCTGAACTTCTCCATATATTCGGTCATGTCGATGCGCACCATGTTGCGCTCATCGTCAAACAGAGCCTGTGCCAGCGCCTTGGCCAGTTCGGTCTTGCCGACACCGGTGGGGCCCAGGAACAGGAAGCTGCCGATGGGGCGGTTGGGGTTGGCAATGCCGGCGCGGCTGCGCAGGATGGCTTCGCTGACCTTGGTCACGGCCTCGTCCTGGCCGATGACTCTCTTGTGCAGCACGTCATCCAGATGCAGCAGCTTCTCGCGTTCGCCCTCCACCAGCTTCTCCACAGGGATGCCGGTCCAGCGGGCCACGATGCGGGCGATCTCCTCGTCGGTCACGCGGTCACGCAGCAGGCTGTCCTCTTTCTTGGCAGCGGCGATCTTTTCTTCCTCTTCCAGTTGCTTCTGCAGCTGGGGCAGCTTGCCGTACTTCAGCTCGGCGGCCTTGTTCAGGTCGTACTCCCGCTGGGCCTTTTCGATATCGGCGTTGGTCTGCTCGATCTGCTCACGCAGGGTCTGCACCTTGCCGATGGCGTTTTTCTCGTTTTCCCACTTTGCCTTCATGCTGCGGAACTTGTCCTGCAGTTCGGCCAGCTCTTTTTCCAGATCCTTCAGGCGGCTCTGGCTCAAAGCGTCGGTCTCCTTTTTCAGGCTCACCTGCTCGATCTGCAGCTGGGTGATGCGGTGGGCCAGATCATCCATCTCGCTGGGCATACTGTCCATCTCGGTCTTGATCATGGCGCAGGCCTCATCCACCAGGTCGATGGCCTTATCCGGCAGGAAACGGTCGGTGATGTAGCGGTCCGACAGGGTGGCAGCGGCGATCAGGGCGCTGTCGTTGATCTTCACGCCGTGGAACACCTCGTACCGCTCCTTCAGGCCGCGCAGGATGGAAATGGTGTCCTCCACGGTGGGCTCATCCACCTGCACCGGCTGGAACCGGCGTTCCAGAGCGGGGTCTTTCTCGATATACTGGCGGTACTCGTCCAGGGTGGTGGCACCGATGCAGTGCAGCTCGCCGCGGGCCAGCATGGGCTTGAGCAGGTTGCCGGCATCCATGGCACCGTCGGTCTTGCCGGCGCCCACGATGGTGTGCAGCTCATCAATGAAGAGGAGGATCTTGCCCTCGCTCTTCTTGACCTCGTTCAGCACGCTCTTCAGGCGTTCCTCGAACTCGCCGCGGTACTTGGCACCGGCCACCAGAGCGCCCATGTCCAGGCTGAACACGATGCGGTCCTTCAGGTTTTCGGGCACGTCACCGCGCACGATCCGCTGGGCAAGGCCCTCGGCGATGGCAGTCTTGCCGACGCCGGGCTCACCGATCAGGCAGGGGTTGTTCTTGGTCTTACGGGACAGGATGCGGATCACGTTGCGGATCTCCTGATCACGGCCGATGACCGGGTCCAGCTTCTGCTTACGGGCCAGATCCACCAGATCCTGACCGTATTTCTGCAGGGCGTTGTAGGTGTCCTCGGGGTTATCCGTGGTCACGCGCTGGTTGCCGCGCACGGCGGTAAGCTGCTGCAGAAACTTGTCCTTGGCGATGCCAAAGGCACGGAACAGCTCGGTGGTGTTCTGGGTAGGCTCATCCAGCAGGCCGAGGAACACATGCTCCACGCTGACGTACTCGTCCTTCATGGTCTTGGCTTCACGGGCGGCGGCGCTCAGGACCTTGTCGGTGGCCTGCGAGATATAGACCTTGTCCGGGTCGCGGCCGGAGCCGGACACCCGGGGCAGGGCCGACAGCTTTTCGGCAACGGCAGCGGCAAAGCTGCCGGGATCCACGTTCAGCTTCTGGAGCAGCTGCGGGATCAGGCCCTGTTCCTGCGAAGCAAGGGCGTGCAGCAGATGTTCAGGCTCCAGAGCGTTGTGCTGGTACTCCACAGCCAGTTGCTGGGCTGCCTGCAGAGCTTCCAGAGTTTTCTGAGTATATTGATTGGTATTCATAAAGTCAAGCCTCCATTCATACCGGAAGGTTGTGATTTAGCGGACGGACAGGCGCTCTGCTAACAACTCCGCGCCAAGGGGCGGCAGAACCGGAAGCAGATGCTTATAAGAAGCTGTTTCATGATTTTGTGCACCTCCTGTCGGACTGACCTATTTGTTTTTTAGCGCTCTATCTGTTCGACTGCTAAGAATATACTCCAAAGCAATCGCAATGTCAAGAGGAAAATCCTGCCAGAAACACAATTTACAAAAAGTTTGCAATTGGCCTGCCGCACCGCATAAAAAAAGGCCCGCTCCCGGCAAACAGCCGGGAACGGGTCGGTGTGGGTCAGATCAATGGGGGTCAGCCGGGGTAGCGCTGCACCTGCAGCAGCTCTTCGGCACGCTTTACCTGCTCCGGGGTGGGCGGCACAGCGTCGGGCAGCGGATAGGGGATGCCCAGCTTCTGCCACTTGAACAGGCCCAGCGTGTGGTAGGGCAGTACCTCCACCCGCTGCACGGTGTTCAGGCTGCGGATGAAGTCGGCCGTTCTGCGCAGGCCGTCCTCGTCATCGGTCAGGCCAGGCACCAGCACATGGCGGATCCACAGCGGCACGCCCAGGTCGGAGACATGCCGGGCCATGGCCAGGATGTTAGCGTTGTCCTTGCCGGTGAGCCGGCGGTGGCGCTCCGGGTCGATCTCCTTTAAATCAAGGATGACCAGGCTGGTGGAGGCCATCAGGCGGTCAAAGTCGGCCAGGTAGGCCGGGTCCTCCGGCCGGAAGGGCTGCCCGGCGGTGTCCAGTGCCGTGTGCACGCCCCTGGAACGGGCCAGCTCAAAGAAAGCGGTCAGGAACTCCATCTGGCGCAGCGGCTCGCCGCCGCTGACCGTGATACCGCCCTTTTTGCCCCAGTAGTTGCGGTAGCGCCACACCCGCTGGAACAGAGCATCCACGGTCCATTCGGTGCCGCCTTCGGCCCATGTTTCCGGGTTGTGGCAGTATTTGCACCGCAGCGCGCACCCCTGCAGGAATACCACAAAGCGCACACCGGGGCCGTCCACCGAGCCGAAGCTCTCCAGCGAGTGGACATAGCCGACCGGATTACAGGACGGCATGGCAGGTGCGGGAGATGACATCCATCTGCTGCTCGCGGGTCAGGTCGATGAACTTGACGGCGTAGCCGGACACGCGGATGGTGAAGTTTGCGTACTCTTCCTTTTCGGGGTGCTCCATGGCGTCCAGCAGCTTCTCCTTGCCAAAGACGTTCACGTTCAGGTGGTGGGCACCCTGATCGAAGTAGCCGTCCAGCACCTGCACCAGATTTTCCACCCGCTCGCCCTCGCTGTGGCCCAGTGCCTCAGGGTTGATGGTCTGGGTGTTGGAGATGCCGTCCAGTGCCCAGTGGTAGGGCAGCTTGGCCACCGAGTTCAGGGAGGCCAGCAGGCCGTTCTGCTCCGCGCCGTAGCTGGGGTTTGCACCCGGAGCAAACGGAGTGAAGGCGGCGCGGCCGTCGGGCAGGGCACCGGTGTACTTGCCGTATACCACGTTGGAGGTGATGGTCAGGATGGAGGTGGTGGCCTCGGAGTTGCGGTAGGTGTGGCGCTTTTTGATCATCTCCAGGAAGGTCTTGAGCAGCCACACGCCGATCTCGTCGGCGCGGTCATCGTCGTTGCCGTACTTGGGGAAGTCGCCCTCCACCTCAAAGCCGGTGGCCAGACCGCTTTCGTCCCGCACCACCTTGACCTTGGCGTACTTGATGGCGCTCAGGGAGTCGATGACGTGGGAGAAGCCTGCGATGCCGGTGGCAAAGGTGCGGCGCACATCGGTGTCGATGAGGGCCATCTCGGCTTCCTCATAATAGTATTTGTCGTGCATGTACTGGATCAGGTTCAGCACGTTGACGTACAGGCCGGCCAGCCAGTCCAGCATCTTGACGTACTTGGGCAGTACCTCGTCGTAGCTCAGGTACTCGCCGGTGATGGGCGCATAGTTGGGGCCGCACTGCTCGTGGCTCTTCTCGTCCACGCCGCCGTTGATGGCGTACAGCAGGCACTTGGCCAGGTTGGCGCGGGCACCGAAGAACTGCATCTCCTTGCCGGTCTGGGTGGCAGACACGCAGCAGCAGATGGAGTAGTCATCGCCCCACACGGGCTTCATCACGTCGTCGTTCTCGTACTGGACCGAACTGGTGTTGATGGACACCTTGGCGGCGTACTTTTTAAAGGCCTCCGGCAGGGCGGAAGAGTACAGCACGGTCAGGTTCGGCTCCGGGGCGGGGCCCATGTTCTCCAGCGTGTGCAGGAAGCGGTAGCAGTTCTTGGTGACCATGCTGCGGCCGTCCATGCCGATGCCGCCCACTTCCAGGGTCGCCCACACGGGGTCGCCGGAGAACAGCTGATTGTAGCTGGGGATGCGGGCAAACTTGACCATGCGGAACTTCATGACCATGTGGTCGATGAGCTCCTGGGCCTGGCACTCGGTCAGGGTGCCGTTGTCCAGATCGCGCTGGATGTAGATGTCCAGGAAGGTGGAGATGCGGCCCACGCTCATGGCAGCGCCGTTCTGGGTCTTGATGGCGGCAAGATACCCGAAGTACAGCCACTGGCAGGCTTCCTTGGCGTTCTTTGCGGGCTGGGAGATGTCGCAGCCGTAGGCCTCGGCCATCTTCTTCATGCCCTTCAGGGCGTTGATCTGCCGGGCGATCTCCTCCCGCAGGCGGATGACGTCATCGGTCATGGTGCCGTCGCCGCAGTTAGCCAGATCCTCCTGCTTGAACTGGATCAGGGCGTCGACGCCGTACAGAGCCACGCGGCGGTAGTCGCCTACGATGCGGCCGCGGCCGTAGGTGTCGGGCAGGCCGGTGATGATGTGGGTGTGGCGGGCGGCCTTCATCTCGGGTGTGTAGGCGTCGAACACGGCCTGGTTGTGGGTGCGGGTGTAGTCGGTAAAGATCTTGTGCAGCTCCTCGCTGGGCTGGTAGCCGTAGGTGGTGCAGGCCTGCTCGGCCATCTTGATGCCGCCGTAGGGCATGAAAGCACGCTTGAGGGGCTTGTCGGTCTGCAGGCCCACGATCTGCTCCAGATCCTTCAGGTTTTCGTCAATGTAGCCGGGGCCGTAGGCGGTCAGGCCGCTGACGACCTCGGTCTCCATGTCCAGCACGCCGCCCTTGGCGCGCTCGGCCTTCTGCAGCTTCTGCAGGGCACCCCACAGCTTGTCGGTCGCCTCGGTGGGGCCGGCCAGAAAGCTCTCGTCGCCGTCATACGGGGTGTAATTCTTCTGGATGAAGTCACGCACATTGACTTCCTCTTTCCAGATGCGGCCCTCAAAGCCTTCCCACTGTTCAAAATTGATCATTGGAACCTCCTTGCTCCATTCCATGCATTGGTTAGCATAGCCTAACTATTGAGCCTTTGAAAAGCCGCTCCTTGTTGGCGGCTTTCTGGGGGCGGACTGATCGGAGCAGCTCTGAACAAAAATTTGTCAAAGCGCCTCCTTGGACACACTGCACCCTTGAGAACCGCCCTGCTGCCCAAAAGCAGCGGCGAGATGTGGAGTTGCAGTGCTGCAGGAACTATAATAACAAAGATATCGGTCAAAAGCAAGAGGAAACTGGTGGATTTTGCACAGCCTTAGCCAGCTGTGTCTGTACAGGGTGCACGAATCGGGCAGAAAAAACTTTACTGAAAAAAAGTTCCGGAAAATTTTCAAATAAGGGTTGACAAGGCTAACTACGTATGGTATTCTGTTCTCGCAACGAGGTTAGATAAACCTAACCGCTTGAAACGCGTTGCACCAGAACAGCAGAGGTACCTGCAATGCTTCTGCGCAAAACTCAAGTCTGCTATAGCGGTTAAGCTATATCGGACGTCAGGTTTGTCGTGGCGAGGCCACTCCATCTTGCTTGCGCAAGACCACCTTGTGGCTTAAAAGCCTCACTGGGGCTTTCATTGCTGCGCAAACGCCAATTCCTCCATTCCATTCTCTTTTTCAAAAGGAAGCTGCAGCATGGTTTGCTCTGCGGCCTCCGGCGCGGCATTCGGTGTGATTGGTACCGCATCGCGTGCAAAGAAAACAAAAACGGGACGTGCAGCTTGACCACCTGCACGCCCCGATTTTTGTTTTATATAGAAAGGAACGATTTATTCCACGATCTCCGCAAGCGCCTGATACAGCTCTGCGGCCCCGCCGCCGGGGTATTTGACCGAGACAAAGGCATTGTTCAGGATGCACACCCCGTCGGAATAGACGGTAAGCAGCAGCTGATGATTCTCTGCGTCATCGTAGCCGCTGAGGGTCACGGACTGGGCGGGGTAGTCGTGGGAGTAGGAAGAATAGGTCTGGTTGAACTTCTTCCGGAAGGTGACCTGCGACAGCAGTTCGCGGAGCTGCCCGTACTCGGCATCGTCCATGGAGAGCAGGTGGTACTGCAGGTCGTCCCCGCTGGCAAAGCTGGTGATTTTTTCGGTGCGGACGGTCATCTGGGAGCAGGCCGAAAGGCTGGAAGAAAGGTCGATCTTGCTGGAAGGCAGGATGAGCACCAGAAGCAGCACCACCAGCACCACAAGGCCGAACCGGTACAGGATGCTCTTGTTCTTCATAAAGGGTCACGCCTCCTTTGGCGGTGTCCGGGTCAGACGCCGCTGGGCGAGGAAGAAGCCCACGGCGCTGGCGGCAAACACGAAATAATAGCTGGCGATGCGGTAGAGCATGAGCACGCTCATCACCTCACCGGAAGGCAAAAAGCTGCTGTACAGCAGCAGAAAAGCGGTCTCGATGGAGCCCATGCCTGCCACGTTGGGCAGGGCGTTGGAGACGAACAACATCAGGCTGGTGAGCAGCTGCACCCGCGCAAAACTCAGCGGGGACAGCTGCATGAACCGGATGCACAGCCACGGCAGGCAGAACAGCAAAAACAGCTTGAGCGCCTGCAGGGCAAAGATCTGCACACAGCGGGCCTTGTCGGCCAGCAGCAGGCGGCTCTCGGCGCCCAGTACATCCAGCTGCTCCAGCCAGTCGGCCCGGCGCTGCTGCCATTTTTCGGTCTTGGGCAGAAAGCCCAGTGCCCAGCGGGCCAGATTCTGCACCAGCGGCGACACGCACACCAGCACCAGCGCCACGATCACCAGCGCTACCACAGCATATGCCATGGGCAGATATTTCAGCACGCCGGTGGTGTTGGCGGCCAGCCATTTGTGCTGGAGCAGCAGCATCACGGTGGCGTACAGCAGCACCGTGGTCTTGTGGAACACATATTGCAGGGTCATCAGGCCCACGCCGGGGCCGATGGGCAGCCCTGCCTGATGCAGATACCAGGTCTGCACCGGCACGGCACCCGCGCCCAGGGTGACCACGTTGCCAAAGGTGCCGCACCAGGCGTTGTCGATGCCCTGCCGCAGGGTGAAGCCGGGCAGCCGCCCCCGCACGATGACGTAGGAGACGCAGCCCTCCAGCAGCGGGTAGCTGATGCCCAGCGCCAGTACCACCAGCACCTGCCACAGGTTCAGCTGGGTGAGGGCGGCGGTGATCTCAGCCCAGTGATCCCGGAAGATGAGCACGATCACGCAGGTGAGCGCCAGCAGGATCAGCAGGGAAAATACGGCCTTTTTGCGGGAAGGCTGAGAGGCGGCAGACTGGTTCATGAGGGCAGGGACTCCTTTCAGACAGGATGAAACTTTTTTAAAAGTATAGCACAGCCGCAGGCCGTCTTTGTGAACGGAAGCCGAATTTTCTTGTGCAATCCGGCCCGGATGATAAAAAAGATGTCCGGAACGGAAAGAAACTGACAAATATTGCAGATTGTTTTGACACACTGCGTGCAAAAACGCCCCGGAAGATCACACGGATTTCCGGGGCGTTGAATTTAACAAGAATAAAACAAAAGACTTAGCGGGACTCGGTCAGCTCCCGGATCAGACGGACCAGGGTGGAGACATAGGCTTCGTTGGTGTAGTAGCGCTCGTAGAGCTTGCGGCAGTCGGCCTTCATGGCGGCCAGCTGGTCGGGGTGCTCGATGGCGTGGGCCAGCACCTTGGAAAGCTGGACGGGGTCGTCGTTGCGGTACACAAAGCCGTCCACCCCTTCCGTGATGAGCCCGGCGGTGCCGGTGTGCTCCGACACGATGGAAGGCTTGCCGAAGATCAGGCCCTCGGTCACAAAGGTGGGCATAGGGTCATCGCGGGAAGCGCACACAATGCAGGTGCACTGCTCCATCAGCGACTTGATCTCCGGGCGTTCCAGCCGCTTGCGGTAGAACACATTATGAGGGAACTGCTCGGTCAGGGCGTGCACATGGGCGGAGACGTCCCGGTCGGAAGCCTTGCCCACAAAGAGGAAGGAGGCCTTTTCCCGCACCTCCGGCGGCAGCAGGCGGATGGCTTCGCAGTAGATGTCCTGCCCCTTGCGCATCTCCATGGAGCCCACCGTGACAAACAGGGGCCGCCCGCCGACATAGCTCAGGTCGTAGCGAGGGAAGCTCTCGCGGGCGTAGTCGGGCAGGCCGTAGATCAGCTGCTCCACCTTGAATTTGGGCCGCACCGAGTGCATGGCGGCGGTGGCGTGGGAGCCCACAGCGGCAATGTGCACGTTGTCGGCCAGCTCCTTGGGGATCTTGTGGGTGATGAAGGGATAGCCTGCAAAGGCGTCGTGCAGCCACCACAGCACCGGTACGAAGCCGCCGTTCAGGGTGCTCACGGCAGGGGCTTCCACCACCGTGTTGGCCAGCACAAAGTCTGCGCTGGAAGCCAGCTCCCACAGGGTGGAAGAGGTCACGCAGTCGCGGCGGGTGACCACAGCAGCTCCGGCCTCCAGAAAGAGCGGCAGAGAGCCCTCGTCCGAGGGGCCCAGCACCACCACTTCATAGCCAAGACTGCGCAGCACCGGGATGGCGCTCACCAGCACGATGGGCGCACCGGTCATGGTGAGTTCATGGCTCAGCACCACGGCGCGTTTGCCGGTGGCCGAGAATACGTCCTCGGCGCACAGCTCCCGGCGGAAGTGCAGCAGTGCCTGCGGGACGCAGCGGCAGTTCTGCGCCAGCTGGTTTGCCAGCCGCAGCAGTTCCAGCACATCGTCTTTGCCGCGGGCCGCCGCGCGGCAGCGGTCCAGCAGGGCGCGGGAGAGCAGGGCACAGCGCTGGCCGGGCAGGTGCTGGTCGGTCTGGTACAGGGCACTGCCGCCGTCGTAGCCGAACACGGCATCGCACACCACAAGGTCAGCCCCCTGCTGCAAGGCGGCTGCAAAATAGGTGAGGGCGGTGGAGGTGCACTCTACATCCTCGCTCACCAGCAGCACACCGTTCACGGAGGGGGTCAGCTCACCTTCCAGCCGGTCCACCAGCCGGAACTTGCGGTGCAGCTGCTCGGCCAGAGAAAGGGTCAGGGCATTGCGGCGGCCCGGGGCGTACACCAGCAGATAGGTGCTCTGGGTGTCGGTATAGGTCTGTTCCCGCAGCTGGCGGCGCTGCAGGGGGCTGTAACTGCTGTACATGTACGAACCCCCTTCAATGCCGGTGGAACAGGCCCAGCAGCTTGCGCAGCGGTGCCGTGAGCTTCCAGCTGCTGCTGGCCAGCACGTTTTCCAGCGAGGCTTCGTAGGCGGCCCGGCTGTTCTGCAGGTCGGCCAGATGCTGCTGCTGTTCTGCCAGCTGCTTGCGCAGCTGCTGGATCTCAGCGTTTGCCTCCAGCAGCTGTTCGGTGCCCTGACGGGACACGGCTTCGGTCTCTTCCTTGAGCACGGTCAGCGCCCGCAGCAGGGCCTTGCCGGGCTGCTCATGCAGGTAGCGGCCCAGGGGATAGTAGCGATATTTCACCGCAAACCGCAGCCCGGCGGGGAAGCCTACGGCACTTTCCACTGTCAGGTTGGGGTCGATGTTCATGAACAGCATGGTGCCCTCCTGCAGGGCGTTGCCGTTGAGGATGTGGTAGCTGAGCCGCTCGTCTGAGAGGGAAAAATCAGTGATGCAGCAGGCAAATTCACCGGGATCCAGCCGCAGAGCCCTGGCCTCCACGGGCAACTCGAACACAGCCGACACTTCGTGGGTCAGCTCGTCGTAGGAGTCAGGGGCAACGGTCAGGCACTCATGGGGCGAAAAACCGGAGCCGGAGTCGTAGAACAGCTGGGGCAGAAGCAGAGCGCCCTGCTCGGTGTCGGCACCCTGTGAGGCCAGTACGGCCTCATATTTCAGCACCTGCTGCTCCAGCTCCAGGCACCGCTGTGCCAGCCGGGAAACGCCTTCGTCCGACAGCCGGAGCTGCTGTTCCAGTTCGGCCACGCGGCTGCCTGCCGCGTCCAGGGTCTGGGGGGCATCGTTGTTCATAACCGGATTCTCCTCTTGTTTTATAGGATACGGCTGCACCGCAGCAGCCGGGGAAATCAATGCTGCGAAAGCGCGGGGGTGCGCCGCTGGGCCTGCCGCCGTGCGGCTGAGGCTTTGACGATCCAGCTGCGCCGCAGGTTCAGCAGGGCGCACACCAGCCCGATGGAGGTAAACGCGATCACGTTCTGCAGCAGCATACCGCGCAGCGGGTGGTCTGTAAAGTGAGCCGCGAACAGATACCACGGAATGGCGATAAGCTCCACCGTGTGGATGCAGAAGATGTTCAGCGAGTTGCGGCCGATGGCCTGCAGGCCCTGTGCGATGGGGCCGGTGAAGCGGTTGAGCCGCATGAACAGGCGGATGAACAAAAAGCCGGTGGCTGCATCCAGCAGGATGCTCAGCGGGCCGAGGGTCCACTCGCCCATGGAAATGCAGTCGGTGCTCTGGGCAAGCAGAGCTCCCACAGCGGTCAGAGCTGTGCCGCCCAGCAGGATGTACAGGGTGCGGCGGGGCAGGGGCTTGTCCAGCCAGCGGTTCTTCTTGGCCAGATAGCCGATGTAAAGGTAGGGCACGATCACGGCCCCCTGCGAAAGGCTGAAGGGCAGCTCCCACACCAGTGTGGTGCCCCAGCCCAGCAGCATGATGCCGAGCACAGCCCAGTGTGTGTATTTCTCCGGGAAGATATTCAGGATGGCGTCCAGCAGCACCCAGCCGATCAGCAGCGAGAGCAGATACCACATGGGGCCGGTGGAAAAGAACTGCTGCCCGGCATAAGTAGTGGTGTGGGGCAGCCCCAGCAGAAAGCCGCCGGCCACCTTGAGGGTCTCGGTGACGCTGCTGGGGAAGTAATGGAACGCCGTGTAGTGGCACAGCAGATGCAAGAGCGAAGTGCACGCCGCCGTGATGCAGTAGGGCTTGAGCAGCGCTCTGAGCTGCTGCTGGATGCACTTGCCGATGGAGCGCTTGCGGAAACCGTAGCCGCTGGCAATGAAAAAGGCCGCCATCAGGGCCTCACGATAGATGAACGGGAAAAACGCCGTGAGCGACAGCCCGCCGGAGATCTGCATGGGGTAGAGTTCGGCGGTGTGGGCCAGCACGATGGTGATCATGCCCACGCCCTTGAGCATGTCGAACATGCCGATGGAGTTGACGGTGCTGGGTCTGGTGCCTTCCATGAAAAGGGTCCTTCCTTGCGCCGTCCGGAAACATGTGACCAACAGGCGCATACAGTAAAAAATGATCCATTTATAAGGATATAAGGCTAGTATAATGCTTTTTGTGCACACTGTCAATTTTGAATTGCCCACCGCCGGGTGGCAATTGTTGTCTTTACCGATAAAAAAGCCCGGCAGAAGGGCCGAATTTCTGGGCAGACGGCACAGGCTGCCGGATGGAAAAAACAAGATGCGCAAGATTTAATTGCCAAAAATGGAAATTAAATCTTGCAAAGGTATTGCATTGCCAATGGCGGTATTGTATACTGAACACAATTGAAAAAGCGGCACGGTCCCGGGTGGGCCCGGCTGCAGGAATGTAAAAAACAGTGACGTGGAGGCTAACATGGTTCATTCGCTGTATCAGTCTCTGAACAATCTGGAAACGATCTACGCAGACCGGATTGGTATCCGCTATTATGATGAGGCCAAGGGCGGCGTGGTGGAGGTGCCCTTCCGGCAGTACGCTGCAGACCTGCGGCGGTTCGTGGCATTTTTACGCAGCCGCACCCCGAACCCCTTGGGGCAGCGAGTGGCCATCCTGGCCCGCAACAGCTACCACTATATGATGTGCATGTACGGCGCAGTGCTGGCCGGAGCTGTGGCAGTGCCCCTGAACACCGGCAAGAACTGGGACGAGATCCGCTACGAGCTGGATCTGGTGGAGCCGGTGTGCGTGCTCCATGACGGCGAGTACATGAGCCGGGAGCCGGCCCTGGGCCAGGCGTACGGGGATCGTCTGGTGCCCATGGATGCCTTTACCGCCTTTGAGCCTGCCATGGACATCACCGAGGTGCCGGACCTCAATGCAATGGCCTTTATCATGTTCACCTCCGGCACCACCGGCCGCAGCAAGGGCGTTATGCTGTCCCAGAAGAACCTGTTCACCGCCATGCCTGCCTTCCTGACCCCCTTTGAGGACGTGCGGAGCCAGACCGGCTGGAACACCGACGCGTTCAGCTCTCTGTCCTGCCTGCCCATGTTCCACATTTCGGCCATGACCAGCCTGGTGTCCTGGAGCATCACCGGCCACTGCGTGAACCTGTGCAACGACCTGAAATATTTCTACCGGGACCTGGGGGCCATGCGGAGCGACGTGATGGCGGTGGTGCCGGTGCTGCTGAAGAGCATTTATCATGATGTGATGAAGGGCAAACGGGAGCGTCTGAACGGCCTGCGTATGCTGACCTGCGGCGCAGCGATGTTCGACCCTGCCATGCTCCAGGACCTGATGGACCGGGGCTTCTTCCTCGCCCAGATGTACGGCCTTACCGAGACCTGCGGGGATGGTGCCTGGAACTCCTCCCAGGAGGAAAAGTACCTGACCAGCGTGGGCCATGTGGACGACAGCTGCCAGTACAAGCTGGAGGACGGGGAACTGTGCATGCGTGGCGACCCGGTGATGCTGGGCTACTACAAGGACCCGGAGGCCACCGCCGAGGTGCTGGACGCCGAGGGCTGGTTCCACACCGGCGACATTGCCCGGGTGGAGCCTGACGGCTATATGTACCTGACCGGACGCAAAAAGAACGTGATCATCCTGGGCAGCGGCGAGAACGTGAGCCCCGAGGAGCTGGAAAAGCTGCTGGCTCCCTGCGCTGCCATCCGGGAGTGCAGGGTCTGCGAGCGGAACCAGCGCATCTGCGCCGTGGTCTGCTGCGAGGCGGACCAGCAGGACGCTGTACGGGATTTTGTTACCAAGGTGAACCGCACCCTGCCCCTGTACAAGCACATGATGGTGGAGTTCTCGGCCCAGCCCCTGCCCCGCAACGCTGCTGGCAAGCTGCTGCGGTCCTGAATCTTAGCGGAAAGAGCCGGTCTCATGGTGGAAAAAGTTCCCACAAGGCGTTATGGCCGTGAGACTGGCATTTTTGAAGAATAGAGAGGGAAACGATAATGGAACTACATAAACCGAAAAATCTGTATGAGCTACTGACGCTGAACATGGAGCAGCGATTTGCGAACCGGGTGGCCTTCCGCTGGTACGACGCCGACCAGGATGTGGTGGTGGAAAAGCACTTCGGGGAGTATGCGCAGGACATCCGCCGCGCGGTGAACTACTACCTGAGCACCATCCCGGATATTCAGGGCAAGCGGGTGTGCGTGTGGAGCAACAACAGCTACCACTACGCCGTGAACTGCTACGGTGTCATGATGGCGGGCGGCGTCATCGTGCCCATGAACCAGCGCAAGAGCTGGGATGAGCTGCACCGGGAGCTGGAGCTGGTGGAGCCTTCCGCCATCCTGACCGACGGCGATGACTACGGCTGCAACGAGGAGATGCAGGCGGCTTACGGCAGCCTGCTGCGCCCCATGGATGCCTACAAGGCTTACGAGCCTGCAGAGCTTGTGAACCGCATCCAGCCCGAGGAGCTGATGGTGCTGATGTTCACCTCCGGCACCACGGGCCGCAGCAAGGGCGTCATGCTCTGCGAGCGGAACTTCTTTGCGGTGATGCCCCACCATGTACGGGTGGGGCAGCGGTTCTGCCAGCTGAAAAATGACCCGGACCTGCTGGTCAGCCACATGACCCTGCTGCCCATGTTCCACCTGGGTGCCTTTGGCTGCCTGTTCACCTGGGCCTGGATGGGCTGGGCCCAGAACCTGGGCAGCCTGCGGTCCTTCTATAAGGACCTGAAGCGGATGCCCAGCCAGGCCATGGCCGCCGTGCCGGTGCTGGTGCAGTCCATCCACCACGACCTGATGACCGGCAAGCAGGACAAGCTGGGGGATCTGTGGGCTCTGAACTGCATGTCTGCGATGTTTGACCCCCAGACCCTGATGGACCTCCACGACCACGGCATGGTGATCTCCCAGCTCTACGGCAGCACCGAGACCACCGGCGGCGGCCTCATCAACATTGCGGAGGATGCCAAGCACATCGGCTCCATCGGCAAGGACGACGGCCACTGCGAGATCAAGCTGGACAACGGCGAGCTGTGTATGCGGGGCGGCGATGTGATGCTGGGCTACTATAAGGATCCGGAGGGCACCGCTGAGGTGGTGGACGCCGAGGGCTGGTTCCACACCGGAGACCTGGCCCGGGTGGACGAGGATGGCTACTACTTCCTCACCGGACGCAAAAAGAACGTGATCATCCTGGGCAGTGGCGAGAACGTGAGCCCCGAAGAGCTGGAGGGCCTGCTGGAAAAATGCCCTGCCGTGAAGGAATGCCTGGTGAAGGAAAAGGGCAAGAAGATCTGCGCTGTGGTCTGCTGCGAGGAAGCCGACCAGCAGACGGTGCGGGACTTCATCACCGAGACCAACCGCACCCTGCCCCTGTACAAGCGTATGAGCGCAGTGGAATTCTCCGCCCAGCCCTTGCCCCGCAACGCCATGGGCAAGCTGATGCGCTGAGGCCTGCAGCCCTGATTTTGCGGTTTGTGCCGCATACTCTGCAAAAAAACTGGGCAAACCCATAGGGGTTGTGCTATACTGAGGGCAGAACCGTGCTGATCCTGATCGGCACACCCAAAATCCGTCACGGAAAGGAAGAACATTTCTTATGGAACGAGCAGAAATCATGTCCCAGATCCTGGCCATCCTGGAGGATGTGGCAGAGATCGCGCCGGAAGATGTCAACGAGAACAGCGTCCTGATGGACGACCTGGATCTGTCCTCGATGGAGATCCTGACCATCGTGGCCGACCTGGAAGAGACTTTCGGTCTGCGCATCCCGGAAAAGGAGTTGCGCAACTTTGTCACCATCAGTGACCTGGCCGATTATCTGGTAGCCAATGCCGGGTGAGCCGATGGAAGCAGCACAGCGTTCGGCGGAGTATGTCTTTCAGGGCATCATGTACTATTTCCGCCGGGAAAAAGTGTGCCCCCGGTATCAGTTCACCCTGAAGGACCCGGTGGATCCGGCCCTGCTGCAACAAGCGCTGGATGCCGCGCTGGAAGCTGCACCCTATTACCGGGTGCGGCTGGTGTGGGAAAAGCGCAAAGCCTTTCTGGAACCGAATCCGGAGCCCTGCCTTGTCTACCCGGACAGCGTGATGCGGGAGATGCCGGAGCAGACGAACGGCTACTTCTTTGCCGTGCACTGCGCACAGAACGTCGTGTACTTCGACTGGTTCCACTTCATCGCGGACGGCCACGGGGTATCGCCCTTCCTCACCCGCATCCTGGAGCTGTACTGTAACCTGCGCTACGGTACCGCCTTTGCCAACCCGCCCATCCCCTGCAGCCCGGCCTACGACATCGCAAAGCTGGTGGAGCAGTACCCGCTGCAGGTCATGGACGAGACTACGATGCAGCGGGAGGTGGTGGACACCTGCGAGGAGCCCATGCACCGCATCCGAATCCGGTTCGCCAAAAAGGATCTGGTGGCCAAAGGCGTGCAGAACGGCGTCAAGCCCTTCTGCGCCCTCATGGGCCTGCTGTGCATCGCGCTGGGAGAGTATCTGGGCAAGGACACCATCCAGTATTCCTATTCCGCCGACACCCGGGACGCCATGGGTGCCCCCAACGCACGGTACAACTGCGTGTGTTCCTTCCAGGACGGAGTGACCCTGCACGAGGGCGTCCGGCTGGAAGAGTTCGTGCAGCAGATGGACAGTGCCGTGAAGGACAGCCTGACGGCGGAGCGCAAGCGCCGCAAGATGGCCGACCAAATGGGCTGGGTCTACAAGGTGGATCAGCAAAAGGCCCCCCTGCGGATCAAGCAGCGGGTGTTCCAGATGGGCGAGTACATCAGCGGCATCCCGGCAGATTTCTGGTTCAGCTATCTGGGCAATCCCCTCATGCCGGCAACGCCGGAGCTGGCGCAGTACACCACCGATTTTGGGGTGTGGGTGCCGCCGGAGGGCGGCTCCCTCTGCGTGGAGGCCTCCACCCTGAACGGCATCATCACCCTGTGCATCGAGAACAAGGTGCCCAAGACTGGCCTGCCCGGCATCCTGCGCCGTGTGCTGGAAGCCGAGGGCATCCCGGTGCTGGAAGCCCAGGCACTGGACGAAGTATAAACAAAAGGCAAAAGCAGCCTTACCGGAACCATTCCGGCAAGGCTGCTTTTTTGCGTCTTATTCGGTCCGAGCCGGGCGGGTGGTCACCTCGCCGCAGCGTAATGCCTGCGGGCGGCCGTTCTCCCGCTGGACCACCAGCCGCCCTTCCTCGTCGATGGCAAGGGCCTTTGCGGCGTAGGTCTCGGTGCCGGTGCACACGGTGACCCAGTGTCCAGGCACAAAGCAGCGGGCGCGGTACTCGTCCAGACAGTCAAAGGCGGGGCAGAGGGCCAGCAGCTGCCGGGCGATGGCCCCGGCCAGCGCGGCCCGGCTCACGGGGGCGGGGCCGCCCGGGTACAGGCTGCCGGCCTTTTCGGCCAGCTCCGGGGGCCAGTCGGCGGCGGTGGCGGTCAGGTTCAGGCCGATGCCCACCACCAGCCACTCCAGCCGCCCGCTCTCCAGGTCGGTGCCGGCTTCGGTGAGGATGCCGCACACCTTTTTGCCCTGATAATACAGGTCGTTGACCCACTTGATGCCCAATTCCAGCCCGCACAGCTCCTGTACCGCCCGGCACACCGCCACGGCGGCCCCGATGGTGGCCGTCTGGGCGCTGGCCGCCGGGACCGCCGGGCGCAGCAGTACCGAGAGGTACACGCCCTTCCCGGACGGGCTTTCAAATACACGGCCCAACCGTCCCCGGCCTGCGCTCTGGTGGGCTGTGAGCACCAGCGTGCCGTGGGGCGCACCGTCCAGCGCCAGCAGCTTGGCCGTTCGGTTGGAGCTTTCCAGCGTGTCGTACACCTGCACCGGGGCGGGGTAGGGGCCCACGGCCTCGGCACAGAAGGGGTCGCCGCCCAGCAGCCGATACCCCCGGCGGGAGACGGCTTCCAGTGCGTAACCCTGTGCGGTGAGGGCGGCGGCCGCCTTGTGGACGGCGGCGCGGCTCACGCCCAGCTGTCCGGCCAGCTGCTGGCCGGAGATATAGGCACCCCCGGCGGCACTCAGTGCCTGCAGAAGGGCCTGACGGGTGGTGGAAGGCATGGCGGTAAGGCTCCTTTCGTGCTATACTATAACCACATTGTAGCATGGAACGGGCAAAACACAATGTTTTTGAAAAAAATCTGCGGTTTGTGCAGGGAATGCGGCGGTTGTCTCGTTTGAATCAACAGAAGGGCCGTGCAGAGCACCGCCCTCCACAGCCGGAAAGGAGGATGAGCAGGTCGTTGACAACACTGGAATTCAGCGCGATGGTGCAACAATATCAGTCTCTGGTCTACACGGTCTGTCATCAGCTGGTGCCGGACGTGGGGGATGCGCAGGATCTGACCCAGGAGACCTTTCTGGCGGCATGGCGGGCCATCGACCGCTGTCCGCCCGGCTTTGAAAAGCAATGGCTGGCCCGCATTGCGGCCAACAAAGCCAAGGATTACTTACGCAGCGCATGGGTGCGCCGGGTGAACACGCCGGGCGACGAGGTGCTGGCGCTGGAGGGGGCACCGCCCGGCCTGGAGCCGGAACAGCAGGTGCTGGACACGCTGGGAGCGGAAGAGCTCACCCGCATGATCCTGGACCTGCGGGAGCCCTACAAGACACCCTGCCGTCTGGTGCTGCTGGAACAGCACACCATGGCCGAGGCGGCACGTCTGTGCGGCCGCCCGGAAAAAACCGTGAACGCGCAGATCTACCGGGCCAAAAAGATGCTGGTACAGCAGATCCGGGAACAACAGGAAGGGAGGAGCGTACATGGAACTGTTTGATCAGAACGGATGCCTGACTGAGGAAGGGCTGCACGCCGTCATCGGCGGGCAGCTGGACGAGCTGGGCAGGCTGGAAGCCGCCGAACACCTGTCCTACTGCGACAAGTGCATGGACCGGTACACAGCCCTGCTCACCGCCGATGTATTGGAAGAGCCGCCGCGCTCCGCCCGCGGGGCGGTGATGGGCACCATCTGGGTGCGGCTGATGCAGAACACCTGGGGCCGGGCCGCCGTAGCCGCTGTGGCGGCGGTGCTGGCGCTGACCATGTGGCGCACCGGCACCCTGGAACAGATCCTGTCCACCGGCGAAACGGTGCGCAGCTGGCTGCCCGAAACCACCCAGACCACGGAGCCGGAACAGCTGGGCAGGCCCGTGCAGGACGACGAACGCACCCCCACCCAGCCGGAACAGCTGGGCAAGCCGGTGCAGGATAAAGAGCCTGCGCCCACCTTGTCCCAGAAGCTGACCGGCACGCTGGACAGCCTGCTGTTCGGCAAAAATGAATCTGCGGCAGAGCCTGACGCTGCCGTTTCCAACCAGAAGAAATGAGGGAATATTTATGAAGAAAAATGGCATTCTGACCTTCCTCTTTGCCTTTGTCCCGGGTGCGGGCCAGATGTATCAGGGGTACATGAAGCGGGGACTCTCGCTCATCACGCTGTTCTTCCTGTGCATAATGGCTGGTATGCTGCTGCTGGAACAGCTGGTTCTGACGGCGCTCATCGTGTGGATGTACAGCTTTTTTGACACCTTCAACCTGCGGGCACAGTTCATTGCCGGGACGGCCCCTGCGGACGACTATCTGGTGCACTTCAACACGAAGGACGCGCGCCTGACCCTGTTCTTCCGCGACAGCCACAAGCTGGTGGGCTGGGCCCTCATTGCACTGGGCGCAATGGTGGCTTACCAGAACATCATCATGCGGGTGCTGGGCGATGTGATGTGGCGCTGGGGCCAGAACAACCCCTTCTTCCGCGCGGTCTATCTGATGCTGGATGAACTGCCGGAAGTGGTGGTGTGCGTGGCACTCATCGTGTGCGGCCTGTGGCTGGTGCGCGGCCCCAAGGGCAAAAAGGTGCACCGCAAAAAGGCAGAAGAACCGGAGGACGAGGACTTCCGCGAGTACACCGCAGCCGAAGCCGATGCACCGGAAGCCCCGGAGGAAACCGCAGACTTTGCCATGCCGAAGCTCAGCGCTCTGCTGGGCGACCCGGTGACCCCGGAGGACCCCGAAGAGCCGGAACAGCCGGAGAATGCGGAGGGCGACGATGGACGAACTGAATAAGACGGCAGCGACGGAGCCGGAAACCCGGCCGGAAGCTGCAAAGCTGCAGGACGCCCCCCTCCGCCGGGTGGGCAGCCTGACGCTGGGCGCCTGCCTGATCGCAGCGGGCATCTTCTTCCTGTGTTATTACTTTGTGCCGGGCTTTGACTGGCAGCTGGTGGTGCGCATTGCCCCGGCGGCAGCCCTGGTGCTGCTGGGATGTGAGGTGCTGTTCTTCGCCGCCCGGCCGGGCCGCTGGAAGTATGATTTTGTCTCGGTGCTGGTCTGTCTGGGGCTCATCGCAGTTTGTATGTGCCTGAGCTTTCTGCCCATGGTGTGGAGCGAGATCGACCCTGCCCGCGGACAGAACGAGATGAAGCTGAGCAAGGCGTACACCACACAGGTGTATGAGGCCCTCCGGAAGGAAAACCCGGACCTCCGCCTGCGGGATGTGTACACCGACCTGTATCTTTACGCCAACAGCGTGGATGACCTGCAGGAGCTGCAGCCGGGTGATGGACACCTGAGCCTGACCGTGATGCTGTATGGCCCCTACGACAGCACCGGAGCCTTTGCGCAGGACTGCCGCAGCGTGGCCGGTACGGTGCGGGCTGGCACCCTGCAGCCGGATGAACTGCGCATCGTGTGGTCGCCGGACAACGACCCGGGCCAGAGCCTGGATTCCGGTACCCTGCAGCGTGTGGAACAGTACACGCTGGAACTGGACGGCACGGTGCAGCTGGACTGGACCGCGGATGAGATGGAACGGCAGGTCGAAGTGCAGTATCTGCTGGACGAAGAAAATGAGCCGGAAGAGGACACTGCGCCCAGCGAAGAGGCCGAGCCAGAGGCGGCTGTATAAAAACTGAAAACGCGCCCGCTGCGGAGTTTTCCACAGCGGGCGCGTTGCTTGTTGAAAAAGAGCTTACAGCTTCTTGCCGGTGAGCAGCTCATAGGCCTCCAGATACTTGGCGATGGTCTTGTCGATCACGTCCTGGGGCAGGTCGTAGTTGCTGTCCGGATGGGCCTTCAGCCAGTCACGGACGAACTGCTTGTCGAAAGAGGGCTGGCCGTGGCCCGGCTCATAGCCCTCCAGCGGCCAGAAGCGGGAGGAATCCGGGGTGAGCATCTCATCGCCCAGCACCACGTTGCCGTCCTCATCCAGACCAAACTCGAACTTGGTGTCGGCAATGATGATGCCGCGGGTCAGGGCGTACTCGGCGCACTTCTTGTACAGGGCGATGGTGTAGTCCCGCAGCTTGGTGGCGTACTCCAGGCCGTGGCCGGGGAACTGCTTCTCCAGCACCTCAATGCTGCGCTCGTAGGAGATGTTCTCGTCGTGGTCGCCGATCTCGGCCTTGGTGGAGGGGGTGTAGATGGGCTCCGGCAGCTTCTGGGACTCCTGCAGGCCCTCGGGCAGCTGGATGCCGCACACCTTGCCGGTCTTTTGGTAGCTGGCCCAGCCGCTGCCGGTGATGTAGCCGCGCACGATGCACTCGATGGGCAGCATGGTCAGCTTGCGGCACAGCATGCTGTTGCCGTCGAACTGGGGCTGCCGGAAGAACTCCGGCATATCCTTCACGTCCACGCTCAGCATATGGTTGGGCAGCAGATCCTTGGTATAGTCGAACCAGAACTTGCTCATCTGGGTGAGCACGGTGCCCTTTTTGGTCACCTTGTTTTTCAGGATGACATCAAACGCAGAAATGCGGTCGGTGGCAACCATGATCAGGCTGTTGCCATTGTCGTAAATTTCACGGACTTTGCCTTCTTTGATGGGCTTGAATGCAGTCATAGTCAAACACTCCATTTCCCTTTTTCCGGCCGCCGGGCGCGGCACATCCTTACAGCACTATTGTACCATGCCGGGTGCCGGTTTGAAAGAAACAGATGGGAGAGATTTGCCCCGGGTTTTGCAAATTTCTCGTGAAAAGTGCGCAAAAATCATCGGATGAATTCGTCGTTTTGACGATAAAAGTCGTACTTTCAGTGCGAATGAGACAAAAAACGACCCGCTTTTTTGTGGAATGCGCAGATGGACACAGCCCGGCGGATAGGGTATGCTGAAAGACGGCAGCTTTGCTGTACAGAAAGGAAAATTCTGCTTATGATACCTCAGATCATTGCGCACCGTGGCGCATCCTATCTGGCACCGGAAAACACGCTGGCGGCCTTCCGCAAGGCGATGGAGATCGGGGCCGACGGTGTGGAAATGGATGTACAAAAGACGCTGGACGGCGGCCTTGTGATCCACCACGACTATATCATCGACCTGCACACCGATATTTCCGGCCGTATCTACGATATGACCGAGGGCGAACTGAAAGACCTGGACTTCGGCAGCTGGAAGGACGTTGCCTATAAAGATGAGAAGATCGCCACCCTGGCCGAGGCACTGGCCCTGTGCAGGAGCATGGAGGGCTGCACCGTGCAGCTGGAGCTGAAATCCACCATGGACAACGACCCGGCTTTTGTGTCCGGTGTGGTGGATGCCATCCGCGCGGCAGACATCGCCGACCGACTGGTACTTATTTCGTTCAACCACGACCTGCTGCGGCAGGCCAAGGCGCTGATGCCGGAACTGCGGGTGGGCGTGCTGCTGTACGGCGCATTCGAGAGCATGGTGCTGCCGCCGCCGGTCATCTGGAAGGACCTGGGCCTGGTGAACGGCATGGAGGATGAGGAAGCGGCGCTGGACGAAGAGCTGGCCGCCCTGCCGGTGGATGCGGGCATGGACCCGGATGAGGAAAACGGCTGGATGACCCGCTGGGTGAACGACAAGGTGAGCATGCTGCGGGCAAACTTCCCCGGGGAGAGCCTGCAGGCGGTGGCAAAGCATCTGGCCGACCAGCACAACCCGGTGGCCTATGTCAAAAGCCTGGACTTTGCGCCGGAGTACGTCAGCTGCGAATACCACACCGCCTACAGCAACCCGGACTTTATCCCAAAGCTCCAGGCCATGGGCATCAAGGTGGCCCTGTGGACCGTGGACACGGAAAAGGCTGTCCGGAGCCTGCTGCCGCTGGGGCCGGACTGCCTGGTGACCAACCGCCCTGACCGCGTGCGGGAATGGGTGGAAGAAAATCAGTGACACAGAGATCGGAAAGGCTTCTCCTTTGGGAGAAGTCTTTTTTGCTGCCCTTGACAAACAGGGACAGTGGAATTACAATAGTCTCATATCGAACAGTTTTATAGAAAACAGTTTGAGCAAAAAACAATTCAAAAGGAACCGATCGTATGTGTGACGAAAAACAGAACGAATGCAGAGACCACGGGGATCCGCCCTGGGAGGGGCCGCAGGTCATCCCAGCCCAGATCCGCCGGGTGGACAACCTGATCTTCCGCAAGATCAACCAGTTTGCCCGCGCCAACGGTGTGGAGCAGGCCACCCCGATGCACGGCTGGATCATCGAGTATCTTTACCGGCACCGGGAGGAGCAGGTGTTCCAGCGGGACATTGAGCGGGAGTTTTCCATTACCCGCTCCACCGTGACCAACATCCTGCAGCTGATGGAGCGCAAGGGCTACATCCAGCGCCAGAGCGTGCCGCAGGACGCCCGGCTGAAACAGCTGGTGCTGACGGAAGAGGGCGTCCGCTTCCATGAAAACACCATCCTCTCCTTCCACCAGACGGACGACTATGTGGCCAATCTGCTGACGGAAGAGGAAAACGCCGAGCTGCTCCGGCTGCTGAACAAGCTGCGGGACGCGCTGAAGTAAACCCTCTCAGGCTCGCTCTGCTCGCCAGCTCCCCCGAAGGGGGAGCTATGTGCGCTATAATGTAAAGGGTGATGCGTTCAATGCAAAGCAGGGCGTATCGTTCAGAACAAGAAAAGCTCCCCCTCTCGGGGGAGCTGGCAAAGCCGACAGGCTTTGACTGAGAGGGTTTGTCAACTTGCCCAAAATTGGCTTGTTAATTTAGCAATTGTGAACAATTTAAAAAAGGGCTTGACATTAAATCTGTTTTGTATAGAATTGTTTTGTACCAAACAAATAAAATTAACAGGAGGTAACTCAGATGATCAAAAAGCTCGTGTCACATCTGGGCGAGTACAAACGCGCCGCAGTCCTGACACCGCTCTTTGCAGCCCTGGAAGCCGTGATGGATGTGCTGCTGCCCACCATCATGGCCTTTATCATTGACCTGGGCATTGAAAAGGGCGATATGCACGCCATCGTCAAGTATGGTCTGCTCACCTTTCTTGTGGCAGCCATTGCGCTGCTGCTGGGCGTTCTGGCCGGTAAATATGCCGCCGAGGCATCCACCGGCTTTGCCGGCAATCTGCGCGATGCCATGTATGAGAACATCCAGCACTATTCCTTCTCCAACATCGACAAGTTCTCCACGGCGGGCCTTGTCACCCGTATGACCACCGATGTGACCAACGTGCAGAATGCGTTCCAGATGATTGAGCGCATGTGCGTGCGTGCCCCGGTGCATCTGGTGTTCGCACTGTTCATGGCTGTGGTCATCGGCGGCCCGTTGTCGCTGGTGTTCGTGGTGGCGGTAGTCTTTCTGGTGGTGGTGCTGGCCAGCATCATGATCCCCACCTTCCACATCTTTGACCGCGTGTTCAAGAACTACGACAACCTGAACGCCTCGGTGCAGGAGAATGTGTCCGCCATCCGCGTGGTCAAGAGCTTTGTGCGCGAGGGCTTTGAGAACGAGAAGTACACCAAGGCCTGCGAGAGCCTGTACAACCAGTTCGTCAAGGCCGAGAGCCGCCTGAGCTTCAACAACCCTGCCATGCTCACCGCCGTTTACGGCTGCAACATCGCCCTGAGCTGGCTGGGTGCCAAATATGTGCTGCATGGTGCCATCACCACCGGTCAGCTCAACGCCCTGTTCGGGTACATCATGAACATCCTCATGGCCCTGATGATGCTGAGCATGGCCTTTGTCATGATCTCCATGTCGGCCGCTTCCGCCAAGCGTATCGTGGAAGTGCTGGATGAGACCACTGACCTGCCCCCGGCCAAGCAGCCGGTGCAGCAGGTGAAGGACGGCAGCATCGAGTTCGACCATGTTTCCTTTCAATATAAGCATGGTTCGGGCCGTCCGGTGCTGAACGATATCACCTTTTCCATCAAGCCCGGCGAGACGCTGGGCATCATCGGCGGAACCGGCAGTGCAAAGTCCAGCCTGGTGCAGCTGATCCCCCGCCTGTACGATGCCGAAAGCGGTACCGTGCGGGTAGGCGGCGTGGATGTGCGGGATTACAACCTGGACGTCCTGCGCCACGAAGTGTCCATGGTGCTGCAGAAGAACGTGCTGTTCAGCGGCACCATCCTCGACAACCTGCGCTGGGGCGACGCGAACGCCAGCGAGGAAGAGTGCATCCGCATGGCAAAGCTGGCCTGTGCGGATGAGTTCATCGAGCGCTTCCCGGATAAGTACAATACCTGGATCGAGCAGGGCGGCACCAATGTGTCCGGCGGCCAGAAGCAGCGTCTGACCATTGCCCGGGCCCTGCTGCGCAAGCCCAAGGTGCTGATCCTGGACGACTCCACCAGCGCGGTGGACACCGCCACCGATGCCAAGATCCGCAAGGCCTTCCGGGAAGAGATCCCCGGCACCACCAAGATCATCATTGCACAGCGCATCTCCTCGGTGCAGGATGCAGACCGCATCCTGGTGCTGGACAACGGCCAGATCAACGGCCTGGGCACCCACGAGGAGCTGCTCAGGACCAACGCCATTTATCAGGAAGTTTACAACAGCCAGACCCAGGGCGGCGGCGACTTCGACAAGCAGGGAGGTGAGCAGTAATGGCACAGGTAAAAGAGGTAAAAGGCCCCGGTCCCGGCAGAATGGGCGGCCCCCGGCCTAAGGTAGAAAACCCGGGCAAACTGCTCCGGCGCATCATGGATGAAGTGTTCCGCAACTACCTGCCCCACTGCATCCTTGTGCTTATCTGCATCGTGGTCAGTGCGCTGGCCAATGTGCAGGCCAGCCTGTTTTTGCAGACTTTGATGGACGATTATATCGTGCCCATGACCCACCAGCAGAACCCCAGCTTTGCACCGCTGGCCGGCGCACTGCTGCGGGTGGGCTGCATCTATCTGGTGGGTATTCTGGCAGCATGGATCAATGCCCGCGTTATGGTCAACGTAACGCAGGGCACGCTGCGCAACCTGCGCACCGAGCTGTTCACCCACATGGAAAGCCTGCCCATCTCCTATTTTGACACCCATCCCCACGGCGATATCATGTCCGTGTACACCAACGATGTAGATACCCTGCGCCAGATGATCAGCCAGAGCATCCCGCAGCTGGTGTCCAGCGTCATCACCATCGTGTCGGTGTTCTTCAGCATGTGTATGCTCAGCTGGCAGCTGACCATCGTTACCATGCTCATGGTGGCGCTGATGCTGTTCTGCTCCAAGCAGATCGCCAAAAACTCTGCCAAGTACTTCATCCAGCAGCAGCGGGATCTGGGCAAGGTGAACGGCTACATCGAAGAGATGATGGAGGGCCAGAAGGTGGTCAAGGTGTTCACCCACGAGCAGCAGACCCTTGACGGCTTCCGCCAGCTGAACGACCAGCTGAAGGAGAGCTCCAAGCAGGCCAACGCCTTCTCCAACATCATGATGCCTGTCAACGCTCAGCTGGGCAACATCAGCTACGCCGTGTGCGCGCTGGTGGGTGCCGCCATGGCTGTGGGCGGTGTCAGTGGCATGACCCTTGGCACGGTGGTGGCCTTCCTCAGTCTGAACAAGGGCTTCAATATGCCCATCAGTCAGGTGTCCATGCAGGCCAACAGCGTCATCATGGCGCTGGCCGGTGCAGAGCGCATCTTTAAGATGATGGACGAGCCCAGCGAGACCGATGAGGGCTATGTGACCCTCGTGAACGCCAAGTACGACCGCGAGGACAACCTCGTGGAGACCGAGGAGCGCACCGGCATCTGGGCCTGGAAGCACCCCCACCACGACGGCACCACCACCTACCACAAACTGGAAGGCGACATCACCTTCACGGATGTGGATTTCGGATATGTGCCGGAAAAGACGGTGCTGCACGACATCAACCTGTATGGCCGTCCGGGCCAGAAGATCGCCTTTGTCGGCTCCACCGGTGCCGGCAAGACCACCATCACCAACCTGATCAACCGCTTCTACGATATTCAGGATGGCAAGATCCGCTACGACGGCATCAACATCCACAAGATCAAAAAGTCCGATCTGCGCCGTTCGCTGGGCATCGTGCTGCAGGACACCCACCTGTTTACCGGTACGGTCATGGAGAACATCCGCTATGGCCGTCTGGATGCCAGCGATGAAGAGTGCATGGCCGCCGCCAAGCTGGCCAACGCGGATGGCTTCATCCAGCGTCTGCCGGATGGCTACAACACCATGCTGACCGGCGACGGTGCGAACCTGTCGCAGGGCCAGCGCCAGCTGCTGGCCATCGCCCGCGCCGCCGTGGCCGACCCGCCGGTGCTGATCCTCGATGAGGCAACTTCCTCCATCGACACCCGTACCGAGGCACTGGTGCAGCGCGGCATGGACGGCCTGATGTACGGCCGCACCAGCTTCGTCATCGCCCACCGCCTGTCCACCGTCCGCAATGCAGACTGCATCGTGGTGCTGGAGCAGGGCCGCATCATCGAGCGCGGCAGTCACGACGAGCTGATCGCCAAGAAGGGCAAGTATTACCAGCTCTACACCGGCAACCTCGCCGAAAACTGATCAAGACATCTCTCATCAATAACACAGCGCCCCCGCCGGGATCTCTCCCGGCGGGGGCGCTGTGTTTTATATCATAAATGTTTTTAGTGGATCAGGTTCACGAATACGGGGCAGAGCACTGCGGTGAGCACACCGGCCACTGCAATGGACAGGCCGCTCATGGCACCCTCTACCTCACCCATCTGCAGGGCCTTGCTGGTACCCACGGCATGGGCCGAGGTGCCGATGCCCACACCCTTGGCGATGGGGTCGGTGATGTGGAACATCTTGCACACCGTTTCGGCCAGCAGGCTGCCCGCAATGCCGGTGAGGATGACGATGGCACCGGTCAGGGCGGCAATGCCGCCCAGCTCCGCGGCCACGTCCATGCTGATGGCGGTGGTCACCGACTTGGGCAGCAGGGTGGCGTACTGCTCTTGGGTCAGGTCCAGCGCCAGGGCAAGAGCAAGGGCACTGCCCAGGCTGACCAGTGTGCCAACCGAGATGCCGGCGATGATGGCGGCGGCGTTCTCCCGGAGCAGGTCCCACTTTTCATACAGCGGGATGGCCAGAGCCACGGTGGCCGGCAGCAGCAGGTAGTTCACCGGGGCGGCGCTGGCCTTGTAGTCGGCGTAGGGGATCTTGCACACCGACAGGAAGATGATGACAAAGATGCTGCCCAGCAGCATGGGATTGAAGATGGCTTTGCCGGTGATCCGGTTGATCAGGGCACCCAGTGCAAAGGCTGCCAGCGTGAGCAGCACGCCCCACGCCGCCGACCCGGACAGGAAATCATTCAGCATGGTCTGCCTCCTTCTTTTTGCGGCCGGTCATGGCCTGGGTGGTGCGGCCTGCGGAGACCATGACCAGCACGGTCACCGGGATGATGGCAATGATGATGGGCAGCAGCATGTTGCCCATCTCGGCCCACAGCTCCATCACGCCGGCTGCGGCAGGCACGAACAGCAGCGGGAAGATGCCGGTGAGGTAAGTGCCCACCTCTTTCACGTCATCCAGCTTCACAAAGCCGAAGTTCAGGGCAGCCAGCAGCAGCACCAGCCCGTAGACACTGGCAGGCACCGGCAGCGGCAGCACGGCGTGCAGCACCTCGCCCAGAAAACAGAAGGCCAGAATGCGCGCAAACTGAAAAATATATTTCGTAACGGATCGCTCCTTTCACGGTCACCAAAAAATGTGGGATACAAGTGGTAGTATACCGCATCGTCGGACGTCCATCAACCGTGATACTTGCCAAGAATTCCCACATATTTCGCGGGGAACTGTGCAAAAAAGGCGCACCGCAATGTGCGGTGCGCCGTAAGAAGCCGGAGCAGGAACGAGTCAGATCACATAATCGTTGCCGGCCTGATCGGGCAGGGCAAGATCGGCAAGGGTGATGTGGCTGAAATAGTTGGAGATGAGGTCGTTCAGGCCTTTCCACATCTCATAGGTGCGGCAGTTGGCCAGGCGGGCGCAGGGGGATGCACCCGGCGTCAGGCAGGTGACGGGGGCCAGGCTGCCCTCGGTGAGCATGAGGATCTCCTCCACGGTGTACTGGTCGGGGCTGCGGGTCAGGCGGTAACCGCCGCCCTTGCCGCGCAGACCCTCCAGAAAGCCGTTCTGCACCAGCACCTTGAGGATGTTCTCCAAATACTTTTCCGAGATCTCCTGCCGTGCGGCGACTTCCTTGAGGGGAACGTATTTTTCCGCCTGATGTTCGGCAAGGTCGATCATCACGCGCAGCGCATAGCGCCCTTTGGTGGAAACGATCATATTCGTGTACTTCCTTTGATGTCCATAGAATGTTAAACCTATTATACAACAGGGTAAATAATATTTCAATCCCACTTTTTTGCAAAAAAGCATTGACAAGCAGGGCAAAGGGGACTATAATACCATCAAACCCACAAACAATGTTGGTTTAAAGGTTTGTAGTTCCGGGCCGCACCTCGGGTGCCGGGGCCCGTTCGAGAAGTTGTATCTGTATCAGGAGGGAATTTATTATGAGCAAGATCTATACTGCCGCTGACCAGCTGATCGGCCACACCCCGCTGCTGGAGCTCACCCACATTGAAAAGGAGCAGCAGCTGTCTGCTCACATTCTGGCCAAGCTGGAGTACTTCAACCCGGCCGGTTCCGTGAAGGACCGCATTGCCAAGAAGATGATCGACGACGCCGAGGCCAAGGGTCTGCTGAAGGAAGGCTCCGTGATCATCGAGCCCACCTCCGGCAATACCGGCATCGGCCTGGCTGCCGTGGCAGCTGCCAAGGGCTACCGCATCATCATCGTCATGCCCGAGACCATGAGCGTGGAGCGCCGCCAGCTGATGAAGGCTTACGGTGCCGAGCTGGTGCTCAGCGAGGGCGCCAAGGGCATGAAGGGTGCCATTGCCAAGGCCGATGAGCTGGCAAAGGAGATCCCCAATTCCTTCATCCCCGGCCAGTTTGTGAACCCGGCCAACCCCCAGGCACACATCGAGACCACCGGCCCCGAGATCTGGGACGATACCGACGGTAAGGTGGACATCTTTGTAGCAGGCGTTGGCACCGGCGGCACCGTGACCGGCGTGGGCAAGTACCTGAAGAGCAAGAACCCTGACGTGAAGGTCGTGGCCGTGGAGCCCGCCTCCTCCCCGGTGCTGAGCAAGGGCACTGCCGGTGCGCACAAGATCCAGGGCATCGGCGCAGGCTTTGTGCCGGACGTGCTGGACACCAAGGTTTATGACGAGATCATTGCCGTGGAGAACGACGACGCCTTTGCCACCGGTCGGCTGATCGGTCACAAGGAAGGTGTGCTGGTGGGCATTTCTTCCGGTGCTGCCGTCTGGGCTGCCCTGCAGCTGGCAAAGCGCCCGGAGAACGCTGGCAAGAACATCGTGGTGCTGCTGCCCGATACCGGCGACCGCTACCTGTCCACTCCGCTGTTCGCAGACTGATCACTCTATTTGTAAAACCGTTGCATCCCGCCCGGATTTCCGGGCGGGATTTTTTTGCACTCCGGCCGCCGGATGAATCTATTGACGAACACTCTAAAAAAAGGTATACTGTACAGGTACAATTGAATATTGTCGGGGTGTTGCGCAGTTGGTAGCGCGCCTGCTTTGGGAGCAGGAGGCCGCGAGTTCGAGTCTCGCCACTCCGACCACAAGAAAAGCCGCCCGGAAGCGTCTGAGAACGTTTCCGGGCGGCTTTCTGTTTGTTTTAAAGGACGGGGTTACTTGGGCTGACGGCCGATGTAAGCCAGGATGCCGCCGTCGGCGTACAGGATCTGGCCGTTGACGAAGTCAGAAGCATGGCTGGCCAGGAACACGCAGGGGCCCACCATGTCCTCGGGGTCGCCCCAGCGGCCGGCAGGGGTCTTGGCGCAGATGAAGGTGTCGAAGGGGTGGCGGCTGCCGTCCGGCTGGATCTCACGGAGGGGAGCGGTCTGGGCGGTGGCGATGTAGCCAGGGCCCATGCCGTTGCACTGGATGTTGTACTCGCCGTACTCGGAAGCGATGTTGCGGGTGAGCATCTTCAGAGCGCCCTTGGCGGAAGCATAGGCAGACACGGTCTCGCGGCCCAGCTCGCTCATCATGGAGCAGATGTTGATGATCTTGCCCTCGCGCTTGGCGATCATGTCGGGCAGAACGGCCTTGGAGCAGTTGAAGGCACCGCCCACATGCACGTCGATGACCCGCATGAAATCAGTGTGGCTCATCTCGATCATGGGGATGCGCTTCATCAGGCCGGCGTTGTTCACCAGGATGTCCACGGGGCCGACGTCGGCCTTGATCTGGGCGATCATGGCATTCACAGCGGCTTCATCGGTCACGTCGGCCACATAGCCGTGGGCGTCGATGCCGGCAGCCTTGTAAGCGGCCAGGCCCTTTTCCAGGCTGCCCTCGTTGGAGCAGTTGAAGCAGACGGTGGCACCGCACTTTGCCATGCCCTCGGCAATGGAGAAGCCGATGCCGTGGGCACCGCCGGTGATCAGGGCAACTTTGCCCTTCAGGTCAAATGCAGAAAGATCCATTGTAGTTCTCCTTTTTTGAAAAAGCCCCGCACCGGGAGTGCCGATGCGGGGCCTTGGTTTTATCAGCGCAGGTCTGTGGTAGCGATGTTGTCCATGTCGTCAAACTCCATGTTCTCGCCGCCCATGGCCCAGATGAAGGTATAGTTCGAGGTGCCCACACCGCTGTGGATGCTCCAGGAGGGGCTGATGACAGCGTCCTCGTTGTGCATCACGATGTGGCGGGTCTGGGTGGGCTCGCCACACATGTGGAATAC
>SKED01000202.1_pt1 | contig 73451 bp, 84 predicted proteins | sample 4826651 | NCBI WGS metagenome assembly SKED01 (sample SAMN11008818, study PRJNA524170) | human gut metagenome | biome: Human fecal sample; material: Feces; isolation source: fecal sample from pouch patient p19 | host: Homo sapiens | place: Israel: Tel-Aviv | collected 2016-06-28 | reverse complement strand
TTTAACCGGTCACGAAAATAATAATTAAAAAGAATATGATACTGATATTTTTTTCATGAACTGAATTCTCGCGCAACATAAGTTAAATTTTATTTGATCAGGGCCAATTATGATAATGGTGATGGATGCTTTTAATGACACTTATTAATTACGAAAAAAAACGCTCCCGGCGGGAGCGTAAGCCAGTGACTTCGGCGTCAAATGAGGGTCTGACAAGTGGAGCTGCGGGTTAATTCTGGGTGATCTGGCTGCGATGCTTTTCAGCCTGCTGCTGATGAATCACTGAAGACTGACCATTATTCGCCTTCTCGTGTACAACAGCGGCTTTCTCATGTTCGTTCATTTCGGAAAATGATTTTGCTGTTTCGTTAGAAGCTGCTGGCTTGGTTTTCATCATTTTTTTATGCATTTCAGCCATGTCCTGATGGGCAGAAGCGTTGCCGTTTTGCATCATTTCATGGGTCATTGCAGCCTGATCGTGACCGCTCATATCCATCATTGTCATACTGTCTCCCTGAACAGCGCTTTTTTCAGAGGTTGACTGCATCTGATGGGCGGGTGCCTGGGCATTATTTACCTGGTCATGCATGTTCATTGTCTCTGCAGCCATGGCGGATGAAGCGACAGCCATAATGGCAACAAATGATACAAGGATCTTTTTCATGGTTGGGTCTCCGGTGTTTTCATACCCAAACAATCAACGGCTTATAACAGAGAAAGCATTTGATCTCAGGGTGGGTTATTCATCACGCCAGGAACCAGACGACTGAGTATCTCGCTGCTCCTGATTTATGAATGATTATAAAAAACCGCCTCTGTTTATCGCGTGACTGAATGATGACATTTTTGTCACCTTCAATATTTCTTCTGAATAACGGTATTAACTTCTTAACAGACGCACACTGAACACAATTTCCCGCCCCTGCTGTACTGCTGACAGCTCGCCGCCGTGAGCATGAATGATCGACCTCGTAATTGACAATCCCAGCCCCGCGCCTTCCGTGTTATGGACCCTTGATGAGTCTGCGCGATAGAACCGGTCAAACAAACGTTCCAGATTAGCGGGAACCGGGCCAGACATCGTATTTGTAATCATCACGTTCACACAGTCGCTGTCACGCTCAAGGCGTATCGCTGTACAGGTGTTATCGGGAGAATACTTGATTGCATTGGAAAGCAGGTTACTGAAAGCACGGCGCAGCATATCGCTGTCTCCGGCAACAACGCCCTCTCCTTCAACCGTGATTGTCTTTCCTGTTTCGTCTGCCAGGGGCTCGAATAACTCACGTAATTCATTCAGTTCGGCGGTCAGATCCACATCATGTTTATCCAGCTGCAGCAGACCATGCTCTGAACGTGCCAGAAAAAGCATGTCACTGGTCATTCGAGACAGCCTTTTCAGTTCTTCCAGGTTAGCGAATAAAATTTCGCGATAATGCGAAACATCCCTTTCCTTAGCCAGTGCAAACTGCGTCTGCATCATCAGATTACTGACCGGGGTGCGCAGCTCATGCGCGATGTCAGACGAGAAATCTGACAGTTTCCGGAATGACCCCTCCAGGCGATCGAACATGTTATTGAACTCCTGCATGGTCTCAGAGATTTCCGGCGGAGCCAGATCGGGATTAAGACGCTGATCCAGGCTGTGTACGGTCATGGAGGAAGCCAGACTGGTCATTTCCCGTAACGGTTTCAGACCAATACGTGTGGTCAGCCAGCCCAGAAAAATAGAAATAAAGACCAAACCGATATTGAACCAGAACAGCCAGGTACTGAGCTTATCCATAAACAGGGTGTGATACCCAGTATCCGTGGCAACCGTAATGATGAAATGTTTGCTTTTACCCTGTTCCGGCGTCACGGCAACCCGCCGCGAGATACTGCGGTACACGGTATTATTTTCTTCCGTCTGGATCATGTAATCGAGAATATCACCCGATTTATTAAGCAGGATCGCTGGAACAACAGAATTTTTGGCATACAGTTCCACAATTTTTTCATTTTCCATATTTTTTATAGAAATAAATAAGCCATTGTGCCCCACCATCGCATCGTTTATTTTTTCTGATAATGACTTAATATCCGTTTTGTTCCTGAACGTCTCCGTTTTAAGGAATTCTTCGGTGAGCTGAAGTTTACCTGTCAGAAAATCGCGATCCTGATTATCGAAATAGCCATTAAGGGTGCTAATCAGGATAAAACTTGATAACCACCATACCGTAAGCATCACTGCAGAAAAAATCAGGCTCAGGCGTGTGGTCAGGGAAATTTTGAACCTCACTCTTCTCTGATCTCCAGGACATATCCGGCACCGCGAACGGTATGGATCAGTTTTGGCTCAAAGTCATCATCAATTTTACTTCTCAGACGTCTCACGGCGACATCAATCACATTCGTATCACTGTCAAAGTTCATATTCCAGACCAGGGACGAGATAAGACTCCTGGGTAACACTTCTCCGGTGCGTTGCAACAGCAACTCAAGCAGAACGTATTCTTTACCGGTGAGATGGATCTTCTTCCCCGAACGGATCACGGTCCGGCGCACCATATCAACGGTCATATCAGCGATGGTGCAAACCGTGGCGGCCTGCGAGCGTGCGCGGCGCAGCAAGGTTCTTACACGTGCAACCAGCTCCGTAAAATCGAAGGGCTTAATCAGGTAGTCATCTGCACCAAGCTCCAGTCCTTTCACTTTGTCCCGCACGTTGTCCTTTGCGGTTAAAAACAGGACCGGTTCTTCGTGCCCGGACGCCCTCAGGGCACTGATGATTTGCCACCCGTCGAGGTAAGGCAGCATCACGTCCAGTATTATCAAATCATACTGTCCCTTCGACGCGGCCCCGAGACCATCGCGGCCATTATTAAAGAGATCGGCCTGATAGCCTTCCTCAACCAGTCCCTGCTGCAGGTAACGACCTGTTTTTTGTTCGTCTTCAACGATTAAAATACGCTGCATGGTCAACTCGCTGATATGAAAGTAAAAATCTCACGCATGAGCGTTGGCTGTCCCCTAGCTGACCTGAGACGGAGCAAGCATTCCGAGCCACGCTACGGCGCCCAGAATGATAATCGCAACAACGAATTCTGTCAGGATGCTGTTTCGCATCAGGGAAACGCTGCGATCATAATTCCCTTCCCTGACCATAACTTCAAGCCGGGGACCAAGATGAAACCGGTTTGCTGCAGCCAGAAGAAGCATCAGTCCAAACAGAGCCGTCTTGGCAAGTAATATCCCCCCCCATGAGCTGTTGAATAACGGGGTTAAGTTACCTTCAGCAATATACAGATAGTTGACCAGCGCGCTCAGGATCAGGGCCACAACAATCACCGTACCTGCCGTGGCAAATTTTGCTAAGGAGTCAGATATCACAATGACGCTCTGTGCATTATGCGCGTTTCTGCGCATCAGCAGGATAGCAAATGCAACCAGAGCACCTGTCCAGGCACCTGCAGCGCCAAGATGAGTCAGATCGCTCAGTAAATGGAGATAGTAATGCAAACCGTCATGCATGACGGCGTGTCCTCCCCAGGCAAGTGTGGCCAGCGCCACGCCCCCACTCATCGTCATCAGCAGGCAGGACAACACTCTCTTGTTAGTGTAAAGAAACAACGCGCCGAGTGTAGCAAAGAGTGCACAGAGCCTGACAATCCAGCTAATACCCACATCGGTTTCTTCTATAACCATCTCAATAATATGGATGGATAATTCTCTGAAATCAGTTACTCCGCTCATGGCATTAGATACCAGGAGCATATTAATGCCAGTAAGAATGATGCCTGTAACAACAGCAAAGGTTATAAACGACCTGAAATTAGTCAGGTTATAGGTTTCATGTCTGACACCGCTTATTCCGTATATCTGAAAAAATGGCAATCCAAATATTACCATCAAATCAAGATAAAGAAGAAAACGAATAACAATCATAATCAGGTCGTTCATAATATTACTTCACTATAAAGGTGTAATTACCGGTAATAGGGTGCGTATCTGAAGAAACCGCGCGCCAGTCAACACGATAAGTGCCAGCGGGTAAAGGCTCTCGCGGAATAATAACCATCGATTTAGGGTCAGCGCCTGGTGCCACTTTTGCCGCGACCGGCATCGGAGAATGTGATGACATGCCTTTCATACCCGTCATCGTTAATTTTGCACCTGAGAATTTCACGGTCAGATTTTCCGAGAAATTGAGCTGAATCTTTTCCGGGGCCGCTACGGCTGAATCTGCCTGTGGCACAGAGCTTTTTAATTCCGGATGGGCCATGGCAGAAAAAGCGACGCCCATAACCAGGCCACCTGTAATAATGGCTTTATTTAAAATCGACATGTTATTTACCTGTTTAGTTTAGTGTTTTAAGTTAACGTATTAAAACCAGATTCTGGCTCCCGCCAGGAATACTATCTGATGGTCTTTCTCATCCTCTCTTTTCGCCATATCGGACGTTTTCCCGTAAAGCTGATTCCAGGAGACGCCTATATAGGGTGCAAACTCGCGGCGTATTTCATAGCGCAGCCGAAGGCCCAGCTCTGTGTCAGCTAATCCCCTGCCGCGCCCCCGCGATTCATCATCCTGACTGTAGAGATTTACCTCATAGGATGGCTGGAGTATGAGTCGGTTTGTCAGTAAAACGTCGTATTCTCCCCCCAGACGGAGGGCTGCTTTTCCACCATTACTGACAAAACCCGTAATTTCAGACTCAAAATTATAGAGAGCGAGCCCCTGAAAACCGACAGCAGCCCAGGTCCGGGCAGACGCAGGTCTGAAATCCTGCCTGACACCCGCAACCAAATCCCACCAGGGGCCAATCGCATGCCCCCAGAGTAACTGGGCTTCTGCCGTCTCTGTTTTCCCCCCGCTTCGTTCGCCTTCACTCTTTAGCCAAAGCCGGTCTGTATCGCCTCCAATCCAGCTGTTAACACTCCAGCTGAAATTGTTAGTGTTATCCGACCGTTGCCATTCCAGCTGATCCAGCAGAACCAGATAATTAATTGCACTGTCGTGAATCGCATGTCCCTGTAAATTGCCGAATGCAGCCTTCCGGTCGGCATCGGTAACAGGCGGAATTGGCGTTCTGCTCTCAGTTACAATGGGCTCCATTGACGTCATCTCAGTGAAATTCTCATCTGCTGGCATCTGCATGGAAGACATGTCGTGCCCGGCGTGGGGATCTGCAGAGACGGAGCCCGCCGCAATCGAAAGCTGTGAGGTAAACAAACCGGCGACCAGAACAGGTATGGCCTTAAAATTTCTCTTCATTCGCATCATTCCTCCACCCGGACTTCACGAAACATTCCCATTTCCATGTGATAGAGCAAATGGCAGTGATACGCCCAGCGGCCAAGCGCATCTGCTGTCACTCTGTAACTGCGTTTTGTACCAGGGGGAACATCTATTGTGTGTTTACGCACCATGAAATTACCGTTTTCATCTTCCAGATCGCTCCACATCCCATGCAGGTGAATGGGGTGAGTCATCATGGTATCGTTGACCAGCGTGATCCTGAGTCGCTCACCGTATTTCAGCAGCACCGGTGCGGCATCTGAAAACTTGATCCCGTTAAATGACCAGGCAAACTTTTCCATGTGGCCGGTTAAATGCAGTTCTATGGTGCGGCCAGGCTCACGTCCGTCAGGATCCTCAAAGCGGCTTTTCAAATCCGCGTACGTGAGAACCTTTCTTCCGTTATTTCGAAGTCCAATACCCGGATCGTTTAATTTCGGAGAGACGCTCATCGCCTGCATATCAACCAGTGGGTTATCCGTTTCTGACGCAGGATGACTTTGCATACCCGGCATTCCGGCCATCCGGGAATGATCCATACCGGCCATGCTGCTGTGATCCATGGGCGCGGAGGATGTCCCGCTATCCGCAAGGTCAGCACCGTCCATAGACATCATCTCTCCGCTGTTATCCATGCCTCCCATCTGGCTGTGGTCCATTCCTGCCATATCATGTCCCATTCCTCCCATACCCATATCTTCCATGGTCAACAGAGGACGGGGATCGAGGGCGGGAACGGCAGCACTTAACCCCTCTCTCGTGGCCAGTGTCCCCCGGGCGTAACCGGTCCTGTCCATGGATTGTGCGAAGATGGTATAGGCCTCACCCTGAGGCTCCACAATGACATCATAGGTTTCGGCAACGGCAATCCTGAATTCGTCAACGGTAACCGGGTTTACATACTGGCCATCTGCAGCCACGACCGTCATTTTCAGCCCGGGGATACGGATATCGAAATAGGTCATTGCCGAGCCGTTGATAAACCGTAAGCGTATCTTTTCACCGGGACGGAACAGTCCGGTCCAGTTTTTCAGCGGGGCCTGCCCGTTCATGAGATAGGTGTAGGTGTAGCCACTGACATCCGCGAGGTCAGTCGGATTCATTTTCATTTCAGCCCACATTTTCCGATCGGCAATGGTGGCTGACAGCCCCCTGGTATTCACGTCGCGGAAAAAAGAGCCAACGGTTGGTTTATTGAAATTGTAGTAATCCGACTGTTTTTTTAATTTTTTCAGCAGGCTGTGAGGATTTTCATCGGTCCAGTCAGACAACATGACCACATGCTCACGATCGTAAGCAAACGGTTCTGGCTCCCTGGCATCGATGATAATGGCACCGTATACCCCCTCCTGTTCCTGCAGACCGGAATGGCTGTGGTACCAGTAAGTCCCGTTCTGCTTAACCTTAAAGGTGTAAACGTAGGTATCATCAGGCTCTATGCCCATAAAACTCAGCCCCGGAACACCATCCATATTGGCCGGAAGAATAATGCCGTGCCAGTGAATGGACGTCTGTTCATTAAGACGGTTTTTGACCTTCAGGGTAATGGTGTCACCTTCTTTCCAGCGAAGAACGGGCCCCGGCAGGCCTCCATTGATTGTTTTGGCCTGACGCTCACTGCCCGTGATATTGACGGCCGTTTCACCAATGGTCAGGTCAAACTGAGTACCCTGCAGGGATGCGGCAACTGGCAGGCTCAGACTGGAACGCGCATTGAAACTCCATACGCCAAGACTTCCGGCTACGCCAGAGAGGGTTAACCCCTTCAGGAAAGTTCGTCGAGACGTTTTCAACAGCATGCGCATTCCCTTATTTAAAGTATGGTTACTGACAGAATTCGAGAACCGATTTAAATTAAATTACTGGTTCATCCACTTACAATGAAATGAAGCTAGCACACCTTAAGAAACAAATTCATTACAATCGTGTAATGTACATAGCTGTGTTACATTTACGTCATCTTCCCCACAGGTTGATTATTTTTATATATGATCATAAGGACATCTTTTATGTACCTCAGAAGGTAATTACACATGAATATATTAATCACGACCACTGCGTTTACAGCTTTATTTTGTGGGGCAGCTTTTGCTCAGTCCAGTGATATTGCCCATGAAGCACATCGATTTGTTAATAATGCCTCAGCCGTCAGTCATGTGAATTCCTCGACGCATGAAAACTTACCGGACAGGGTTAATAAAAACAACACGCCCTCATTCTCTGAAATGAATGAACATGAAAGGGCCATTGTTGCTCATTCATTTATGAACAACAGCGCGTCCTATGCGCATCAGAAAATGATTGAGGAACATAAAAAAATGCTGTCCGGCAGTGATGCAAATTCAAAGACCTCGTCTTCTTCTTTTAACGAACTGAATGCCGGAGAAAAAGCCGCTCTCGTGCATGAGCAGGTCAATAATGCCGGTGCGGAAGCACATCAGACGCAGGCAAGAAAGCTTCGCGGGCTGTATTCGACCAGGTAACTGCAGGCGGGTTAGTGCTTAGCGTCAGGTGCGCAGCAGGGCTTTACTGACGGGTTACGTAGCAGGACATGAGCCCCATATTGCTCTGCCGTAACCTGTTTCAGTCCCGTTAATCATCACCGTCGGGCTGGTCATACAGTTCCCAGAGCTTCAGGAGCAAACGGGAAACAAGATATGTTACAAAAATGACGACCATCAACGGTGCTCCCGATTAACTGACAGATGACACGCCTCCTGAAAACCCCTAGCATACGCCGCAGTGTTCATGCTAACGGCGAATTCCAGTAAATGTATTCTACCGATGTCGTAAAAGAAAATGCCTACCTTTCAGCCACCCGCTCGGGGCTGGAATCGAACGAGATCGCTACTCTTCAGCGCTCCTTGCCTTCCCGGTTTAATCTGCGGCATTTGAAAAAAAATGAATCATTAAAACTCGTACTGCAAAAGAAAGCGGGAAAATCACGTGTCGTGGCCTATAAATTTACGTCCGGTTCATTTAATTACACGGCGTATCGTATATCAGATAAAAAGTTCTATAACCTTTCCGATACTTCCGGGAAAGGCAGTCTCGATTATCCGTTACCGGCCACAGCAAGACTCAGTTCGCCTTTCAATCCTGCAAGACTTAACCCGGTATCGGGAAAAGTGAGTCCCCATAATGGCATTGATTATTCCATGCCCATGAACACGAAAATAGTCAGCGTCATCGACGGAAAAATCACCCGGGCCGAATACAACAATACCATGGGATATTTTGTTGAAGTAACGGGAAAAGCCGGTGTTAAAACTCGCTATCTCCACCTCAATAAAATACTCGTTACTAAAGGGGCCAGGGTTACACGGGGAGGTGCTATTGCGTTATCCGGTAACAGCGGACGTTCATCCGGTCCTCATCTGCATTACGAGCTGGTCATCAATAACAACTCTGTTAACTCTCTGGCGTTCCGGGCAGCGGCACCCGCTGATAACAAACTCGAACAGCATGCCTTTGCGCATGCCAGAGACTACGAACGATACCTGGACTGATAACGGGACCGCGACGCGGCCCCGTCTGCCGGATTAATTTTTTTTATCGTTTTCACTTCCGTGATGTTGATGATCTCCATGCCCTCCGTGGCCGTGGAAAAGATGCATTAGCGGGCAGACCAGCAATAACAGATATGGCCAGTAACCTGCCACATGTGACCAGTGTTCGCGCAGGAGAGCAAATGCCGCGATCGCGGCGACAGCAATAAGCGCATAGGTGGTACTTTTCATACTGGACTCCTTCTGTTCGTAACTGACCCTTCACTCAGTGTTATTTCCCGAGCCTGACACTTTTCAGACGCAACGCATTCACAATGACGCTGACGGAGGAAAGAGCCATGGCCGCCGCCGCAATAACTGGCGACAGCAGTATTCCATACACAGGATAAAGCAGACCTGCAGCCACAGGCACGCCAAGTGCGTTGTAGATAAATGCAAAAAACAGATTCTGACGGATATTTTTCATGGTGATCTCTGACAGATGACGGGCCCTGTTCAGTATCATCAAGTCGCCTTTGAGAAGGGTGACTCCGGCACTTTCAATTGCCACATCTGTACCCGTTCCCATGGCTATACCCACGTCAGCCGCTGCCAGCGCCGGGGCATCATTCACACCGTCTCCGGCCATCGCAACCACATGGCCAGACGCTTTCAGTCGGGTTATCACTGCTTTTTTGCCATCCGGCAGAATTCCGGCTTCAACCTCATCTATTCCCAGTTTCCGTGCGACTGCTTCAGCAGTAAGCTGGTTATCCCCGGTGAGCATAACAATGCGGATCCCCGCCTGACGCAAAGCTTTAAGCGCATCCGGCGTGGTTGTTTTCACGGGATCCGAGATAGCTATCAGGCCTGCAAGGTCCCCGTCTGTGGCCACATAGATAACGGTAGCGCCTTCCATCCGCAACGTATCCGCAACGGCCTTTTGATTATCAATAACGATACTGTTTTCCTGCATAGCCAGTTCATTACCAATAACAACCCGTTGACCTTCGACATCGCCTGAGACACCTTTACCCGACGGTGCATCGAAATGAGTGACTGCGGGTATTGCGATCCCCTTTTCCTGTGCTGCTTTAACTACTGCCATACCCAGCGGATGCTGCGAGCCTTTTTCCACTGCGGCTGTTACACGCAAAAGAGATGTTTCCCCACCCGGATTGAGACTGATAATCCCTGTCACCGTAGGCGAACCTTCCGTGAGCGTGCCTGTTTTGTCGACAACCAGCGTGTCCACTTTTTCAAGACGCTCAAGGGCTTCGGCATTCCTGATTAACACCCCGGCCTGGGCTCCTTTGCCCACCCCCACCATTATCGACATCGGCGTGGCCAGCCCCAGCGCGCAGGGACAGGCAATAATCAGGACCGACACAGCCGCAATGAGACCGTGCGCCATCCTGGGCTCGGGCCCCCAGACAGACCAGATCACGAAAGCAACAACCGCGATAAGTATCACCAGAGGAACAAACCAGCCTGAAACGCTGTCAGCCATTCTCTGGATGGGGGCACGCGAACGCTGTGCATCAGCGACCATCTGAACAATTCGTGAGAGCATTGTTTCATCACCGACTTTCTCTGCACGGATAATGAGACTCCCTGTCTGATTAATGGTCCCCCCGATGACAGGGTCACCCTCCGTTTTGGTAACCGGCATTGATTCCCCGGTCACCATCGATTCATCAACGGTTGTTTTGCCTTCGATCACAATACCGTCGACCGGAATACTCTCTCCAGGTCTGATGCGGAGCTTATCGCCAGGCAGAACATCTTCCGCATTAATATCCGTTTCATGACCGTCATGATCCAGCCGCCTGGCGGTTTTGGGGGCAAGATTCAGTAGTGCAGTAATGGCACCTGAGGTTTGTTCCCGTGCCCGCAGCTCAAGAACCTGTCCCAGCAGAACAAGCACCGTAATAACTGCTGCGGCTTCAAAATAAACGGCCACCAGGCCATCCATGTTTCTGAACGATGCAGGAAACCAGGAGGGGAAGACGGTTGCAATGACGCTGTACACCCAGGCTACGCCGGTGCCCATTGCAACAAGGGTAAACATATTCAGGGAGCGGTTACGTAACGACATTCCGGCCCGGGCGAAGAATGGCCAGCCACACCACAACACGACAGGAGAGGCCAGAAGCAGCTGCAGCCATGTGTTGTACTGTGGCGGTACTGTATTCCTCAAGGCGGGAAACAGATGAGATCCCATTTCGAGTACCAGAACCGGAAACGCCAGCAACAACCCCAGCCAGAAGCGTCTTGTCATGTCGCGAAGTTCATCACTTGGCCCCGTGGATGCCGTAGCTACGAGCGGCTCCAGTGCCATTCCACAGACAGGACAGCTTCCGGGACCACTGCGGCGTATCTCCGGGTGCATCGGACATGTCCACACACCTTCAGAATTCTCTTTCTCCGCCTGGTGGTGAGGCTGTTTTATCTGATCAGGGCTGACTTCGTGATGATCGTGGTGATGGTGATGGGAATGTTCACTGGCATCTTCGGTAAGATAACGATCGGGATGGGCTTTAAATTTACTCTCACAGCTGGCGGAGCAGAAATAAAGTTGATGGTCCTGGTATCGAATGCTGCTGTGCGCCCTGTCGAGCAGGATGGCCATCCCGCACACGGGATCTCTCACCTTATGCAATACGTGGCTCTCGTCCGGGGATAATGTCTGCTCAGAAGCAGTCTGGTTGTTGTGTTGCACTGCATTGTCATTTTTCACAGTAACTCTCCTTATGCATACCGAAGCATCTTCTGTCTTCAGGGTATGTCATGGATGCGATTACCACGAATGCCGCCGGCATAAGAGTGCCTGCTGCCGGCGTCCCGTTATCAGCCGTTCCGCTGACTATTCGATTCGCTGGAAGACTTTTTTACTTCCATCCGGTGAGAATGCGATAACATCGTAAGCCTCTTTTCGGGCTCCCATCTCCATTCCAGGACTTCCTGCTGGCATACCGGGGGTGGCGAGACCGTATATACCTGAACCAGACTGCATTGCCTTATGTATCGTTGTCGCAGGCACATGGCCTTCAATGATCAAATTACCGGCAACCGCGGTATGACAACTTCGCAGTCCTGCAGGAATAGCATGCTTTTCTTTCAGGGCTGACAGCGCCTGATCATTCATGACGTGAGTTCGTACTTCAAACCCGTCTTTTTCCATCGCTTTGCCCCACAGGGAACAACAGCCACAGTTTTCAGATTTGTACATATCAATCACTTTTTCACTCGCCATCGCGGGCAGTGAAAGGCCGAGAGCCAGCGCCATCAGAACCACTTTTTTCATACTCACCTCTGTATATTATCGATTTAAACCCTGACGTCAGGGTGAATCAGTAAAGAAGGACACCCACAGGGGGTGCCCTTTCAGGTTCAGGACACGCTTTTTTTATGTCTGCGCAGCCAGATTAATTTGTAGGCGGCAGGAATAATGAACAGGGACAGCAGCGGAGCCGTGATCATCCCACCAATCATGGGTGCCGCGATACGGCTCATGACTTCTGAACCTGCACCGGTTCCCCAGAGTATTGGCAGCAGACCCGCAATGATCACCGCCACGGTCATGGCTTTCGGCCGGACACGCAGTACGGCACCATGATAGAGGGCTTCATCAAGGCCTTCCGGTGTGAACGTCTCTTTACGGGACAATTCCGGGTGCGCTTCAATGGCATGACGCAGATACATCAGCATGACCACGCCAAACTCTGCTGCCACCCCGGCCAGGGCGATAAATCCGGTTCCGGTCGCCACAGACATATGGAAGCCCTGCCAGTACAGGAACCATATCCCGCCAATCAACGCAAACGGCAGACTCATCAGAATCAGCAGGGCTTCGTCAACACGGCGAAATGCCAGATATAACAGGATGAAAATGATCATCACCGTCATCGGTACCATCAGTTTTAATTTCTTGTTGGCGTGCTCGAGTAATTCAAACTGTCCTGAGAATGCCACACTGGTCCCCGGTCTCAGTTTCACTTTCTCGCTGATGACCGTCTTAATATCGTTAACCACTGACACCATGTCCCTGCCGCGGGCATCAACATAAATCCAGCTGGCTGGCCGGGCATTTTCGGTTTTCAGCATGGTTGGTCCGGAAACGACTTTAATATCGGCAACATCGCCCAGTGTGATCTGCTGCTTCATCGGGGTCAGGATCGGCATCTGTTTCAGCGCCTGCGGACTGTTGCGGTAATCCTGTGGGTAACGAATGTTAATAGGGTACCGGGCCACGCCTTCCACCGTTTCCCCTACCGTCGCACCGCCGATGGCTGATGAGACGAACAGCTGGACATCACCTACTGTCATCCCGTACCGGGAAGCTTTTTCCCGGTTAATGTCCACATCAATGTAACGTCCACCTTCCAGTCGCTCAGCCAGGACAGACACCACACCCGGTACCGTTTTGGTTACCGCCTCGATACTCTGCGCCGTCGCGTCGATATCCGACAGAACAGTCCCGGACACTTTGATACCTATCGGGCTTTTGATCCCGGTTGAGAGCATATCAATACGGTTACGGATTGGCGGCACCCAGAGGTTTGCCAGCCCCGGTAAACGGACGGTCCTGTCGAGTTCTTCAATAATCTTGTCAATCGTCATGCCTGGACGCCACTGATCCTCAGGTTTGAGCTGGATCGTGGTTTCAACCATTTCGAGCGGTGCGGAATCCGTGGCGGTCTCTGCTTTACCGGTCTTGCCAAATACAGAGGCCACTTCAGGAACGCTTTTGATTAACTTGTCCGTCGTCTGCAGGAGCGCTGCAGCTTCAGCCGGAGAGACACCCGGCAGGGTCGACGGCATATACAACAGGTCGCCCTCGTTAATCTTCGGCAGAAACTCACCGCCCACCTGGCTCAGCGGCCAGATAACGGTGAAAATGGACAAGGCCGCAACCAGCAGGGTTGTTTTTGGCCAGTGGAGAACCCGCAACAGCAATGGATGATACGCTTTGATCAGTACCCGGTTCAGGGGGTTACTGGTCTCTGCAGGAATTTTCCCCCGGATCCAGAATCCCATCAGAATCGGAATGACGATGATGGCCAGCGCGGCCGCGCCCGCCATGGAGTACGTTTTCGTGAATGCCAGCGGGCCAAACAGACGTCCTTCCTGACCTTCCAGGGTAAAGATAGGAATAAAGGACAGGGTGATGATCAGCAGGCTGATAAACAGTGCGGGTCCCACTTCAACGGAGGCATCGGTAATCACCTTCCAGCGGGTGGCGTTGTCAATCTGCTCCCCCGGATGCTGATGATCCCACTCCTCAAGCCGCTTATGCGCATTCTCAATCATCACAATGGCGGCATCCACCATCGCACCGACGGCAATCGCTATCCCTCCCAGCGACATGATATTGGCGTTCAGTCCCTGGAAGTGCATGACGATAAAGGCGATACACAGACCAAGCGGCAGAGAGATAATCGCCACCAGGGCAGAACGTACGTGCCACAGGAACAGGGCACAGACGATGGCCACCACGATAAACTCTTCCAGAAGTTTGGAACTGAGGTTATCAATCGCCCGGTCGATGAGCTGGCTGCGATCGTAGGTGGTCACGATTTCAACGCCTTCCGGCAGGCTGGCCTTCAGCGTCTCAAGTTTATCCCTCACTGCCGTGATAACGTCGCGTGCATTTTTACCCGACCGCAGGATCACCACGCCGCCAGCGACTTCGCCCTGGCCGTTCAGCTCGGCAATACCACGCCGCATTTCAGGCCCGGTCTGCATGCGGGCAACATCCCGCAGATAAACCGGCACGCCGTTCTCGCCTGTTTTCAGGACGATGTTATTAAAATCATCAATGCTCTGAAGATAACCGCTGGCACGGACCATATACTCAGCTTCGGCCATTTCAACGGATGAGCCACCGGCCTCCTGGTTAGACGATTCAAGGGCCTGTTTCACTTCGGGCAGGCTGATACCATACTGAGACAGTTTTACCGGATTGACCTGAATCTGGTACTGTTTCACCACGCCGCCAACCGAAGCGACCTCAGCCACGTTCGGGATGGTTTTCAGCTCAAATTTCAGGAACCAGTCCTGCAGAGAACGCAGTTCTGAAAGGTCGTGTTTTCCGCTGCGATCGACAAGGGCATATTCAAATATCCAGCCCACCCCCGTGGCGTCCGGACCGATTTCAGAACTCACACCGGCGGGCAGTTTTCCCTGTACCTGGTTCAGGTACTCCAGCACGCGGGAACGGGCCCAGTACAGATCGGTGCCGTCTTCAAAAATGACATACACATACGAATCACCGAACTGTGAAAAACCACGCACGGTTTTTGCGCCAGGCACGGACAGCATGGTGGTGGTAAGTGGATAGGTGACCTGGTTTTCTACAATCTGCGGGGCCTGGCCGGGATAGCTGGTTTTGATAATGACCTGCACATCTGACAGGTCAGGCAAGGCATCGACAGGCGTGTTAATAATCGTCCATGTGCCCCAGATGCTGAGAAACAGGGCCCCCATCATGACCAGGAAACGGTTGGCGACAGAGCGCCGGATAATCCATTCAATCATCGTCGTCTCCTCAGTGCCCTGAATGCATATTTACAGGCTGGTCAGACATTGCTGGCATACTGCTTTCTGTTTTTTCAGGGTGGCGCATACGTTCCAGTGCGCCCGTAATATTGGCTTCAGAGTCAATGAGGAACAGGCCACTGACCACCACGGTATCGCCTTCATTCAGGCCGGAGCCGATGCCGGACTGTTGCTGTGACTCATGCAGAACGTGGATCTGTTTCGGCACAAACTTGCCTTCATCATCAACAGTAATCACGCGCTGTTCTTTGCCGGTATCGATAACGGCCTGGCTTGGTATCAGCAGCATCTCCTGGCTCCTGGTATTCAGTTTCAGATAGGCATTCATGCCCGGCTTGAGAAACTCATCCTTATTAGAAACCTGGAGACGGACCTGAAGCGTACGGGTTGTCTGATCCACGCTGGGAAGAATGTTCCATTTTTCGACATGGAATGTTTTATCCGGATAAGCCGGTACCGAAATTTCAAACTGCGACGTATCTTTCAGCAGATAGGCGATAGATTCTGGCACTGCAGCGCTGATCCAGACCGGGTCCATTCCCTGAATCTGAGCCACCACCTTATCTTTCGAAATATTCATGCCGGTGCGCAGGTCAAATGCAGTAATGACGCCATCAATAGGTGCTTTAATGGTAAAACGGGTCTGGATGGTGCGGGTTGTACGCAGCCTTTGAATATCCTCTTCCGGCATACCAGCCAGACGAAGTCGCTCCAGAACCCCTTTTATCTGGGTTGGCGTACCGCCTGTACCGGATAACAGCAGGAACTCACTTTGTGCCTCAACCCATTCAGGAATGGTGATATCGATAAGCGGCGTGCCTTTCTTCACATGATCGCCAATCGTCAGGGGATACACTTTTTCGACGAAACCGTCAGAACGCGCCTGCACAATGACAAACTGATACTCGTTGTAACTGACATTAGCCGGGATTGTCTGAGAATAATTCAGCATTCCTCGCGTGACTTTTTGCGTTTTTAATCCCAGATTCTGAACCTGGGTTGGGTCGATACGGATCCCGCCACTGCTTTTATCGCCACTTTCATCAGCATATTTTGGCACCAGGTCCATATCCATAAAGGGCGATTTTCCGGGTTTATCAAATTTGGTATCCGGTTTCATCGGGTCATACCAGAAAAGTACCTTTTTCTCCGGTGCCTTTTGTTCTGTTTGTACTGTTTTTTGTGATGAGTTTACATACTGCCAGGCAGTAACCGATATCAGCCCTCCTGCTATGAGGCTGCTGATAATTATTGCAGCATATTTTATCTTTAAAGAAGCCATACAATTTCTCGCTGAAAAATCAAAACACCTGGCATATGCGCCCGATCATTCATTCACAGTAATCCCTTAATGAATGTTCAGGCGCACTGGATGTATTCGCTCCGGACTGTTAATCAGGATTGCGTCACGTTAATGCTTTTGAGTAAGGAGATATTGCCCTGCTGAATAAACGAGAAATCGACATGGTTGCCGGTTTTCAGGGCATTGATAGCGTCGTCTGCATTAACAAAAGTGAAGCGCATGGTCATTGCAGGCCAGCCCACCGCAGGGATTGCTTCGTGCGAAATGGTGATTTTTTTACTATTCATATCAATGTCTTTAACGACACCGGTGCCCTTGATAACCTGCTGTACCGAAGCATCACTGGCAGCATTCATATCGCCATGCTGATGTGTTTCAGCATGAAGACCGGCAGAGAACATGACAGAGAAGGCACCAAATAAAACGGCTTTAAGTGAATTACGCATTTTTAATTTCCTGATTAATTAAATAAATTTACTCTACCCAACCGCCACCCAGCGCGGTAAACAGATTAATTTCGTTAACCTGTCGGGAATAGGTAAGATCGAGAATGGTTTGCTGCGTAGCGAAGAGGGAACGTTCTGCATCCAGCACTTCGATGTAACTGACAGCACCACTTGCATACAATCCTCTGGCACGCTGGAGAGTTATCTGAAGTGAATCAAGATAACGCTGCTGTGACTCAAGTTGCTGGCTAAGGCTGTCGCGCAGCGCAAGCGTGTCGGAAACATCCTTAAAGGCTGACTGAATTTTTTGTTCGTAATTAACCACCGACTGTTGCTGGCGAATTTCAGCCAGCTTCAGATTGGCTTTATTCCTGCCAGCATTAAATATAGGAATTTCAATTTTAGGGATAAAATTCCACATTCCACTTCCTGACGTAAACAGGCTGGACAGCTCCGTACTGCTTGCGGAAAGACCACTGGTCAGGGTAATGGAGGGGAAAAAGGCCGCTCGCGCTGCGCCAATATTGGCATCAGCCGCTTTCAGCTGATATTCCGCTTCCATAATATCCGGTCGCTGCAGCAAAATTTGTGAAGACAGATTTGGTGGCAATTTTACTGGTGCTATCTCCCCGCCTTTCATCCCTTTTTCTGACGGAAGTGCGCGGTACGTTCCCAGCACCAGTTGCAGGGCATTGTTTGCCTGAGCCAGATCGCCTTCTCGTTTGGCTATTTCGGCGCGGGTACTTTCGATTTGTCCTCTCGCCTGTTCAAGCGCCAGAACGTTCGTACTCCCGGTCACGAGCTGCTGCTCAACGAAAGCATAGGACTGTTGATAATTTTTCAGCGTTTCCCGCGCAATACGGAGTTGTTCGTACGCCAGTTGCTGGCTGAAATAGCTTTGTGAAACGTTGGATACCAGCAGGATGTGTACGGCCCGACGGGCTTCTTCGCTGGCAAAGTAGTTCTGGCGATCAGCGTCACTCATGTTCTTAAGTTTGCCGAAAAAATCGAGCTCATAGCTGAGTTCCAGACCCGCGTCGTACTCCTGTGTGGTCGGCTTGTCGCCTTTCAGGCCACCGCTGTATGTGATCCCGGATGAGGCATTCAACTGGGGATAACGATCTGCATCCGTGACGTTGAACTGGGCCCGGGCCTCTTCAACCTTCAGGGCAGCCATTCTCAAATCACGGTTATTATTCAGGGCTTCAGTAATCAGCCGTGTAACCTGGGGATCGACAAAAAAGTTACGCCAGCCCGTATCCTGATAACCATTCACTGCTGGCGTCAGGCTGTTTCGGGACAGTGAAAACTGCTGGGGTACCGGTGCTGCCGGGCGCTGATATTCAGGAGCCAGAGAGACACAACCGGCCAGGATGAATATCGTGCTAATGCTGAGTAATTTTAATTTGAACATAACGCTTCTCGTCCAGGCAGACCTGGTAAATGGTTCAAATGAAGTCCAGAGTATTGATAGGGGTACTTTACCGAACGCTCTCTGTTTGGCGGGTGACAGGATAATGACAATGTTGTCATTTTTGCTGTAATCCGTTGATAACGATCGTGGGCGCAATAGAATGACCTTAGCAGCCAGCCGGGGAGCAAGATGAAAATATTGATCGTCGAAGACGAAATTAAAACAGGTGAATATCTCAGCAAAGGGCTTACAGAGGCAGGGTTCGTAGTGGATCACGCTGATAATGGTCTTACCGGATATCATCTCGCCATGACAGCCGAGTATGATTTAGTCATTCTGGACATCATGCTGCCTGATGTGAACGGCTGGGATATCATCCGCATGCTGCGCACTGCCGGAAAGGGTATGCCGGTCTTACTGCTGACGGCCCTCGGCACGATCGAACACAGGGTCAAAGGACTGGAACTGGGTGCGGACGATTATCTGGTTAAACCCTTTGCGTTTGCCGAACTGCTGGCCCGGGTGAGAACCCTTCTGAGGCGGGGAAACACGATGATCACGGAAAGCCAGTTGAAGGTGGCTGATCTCTCGATGGATCTCGTATCCAGAAAAGTCAGTCGCGCCGGAAACCGCATTGTGCTCACCAGTAAAGAGTTCAGCCTGCTGGAATTTTTCATTCGGCATCAGGGCGAGGTTCTTCCCCGCTCCCTGATTGCCTCTCAGGTCTGGGACATGAATTTTGACAGCGACACTAACGCGATTGATGTCGCCGTAAAGCGACTCCGCGCTAAAATAGACAACGATTACGGGACAAAGCTGATCCAGACTGTCCGGGGCGTGGGCTATATGCTGGAGGCCCCGGATGCATAGCAAACCTTCCAGGCGCCCTTTCTCACTCGCCCTGCGGCTGACCTTTTTTATCAGCCTGTCCACGATACTGGCTTTTATCGCCTTCACCTGGTTTATGCTGCATTCTGTTGAAAATCATTTTGCCGAGCAGGATGTCAGCGATCTTCAACAAATCAGCACTACCCTGAACCGTATACTGCAGTCCCCGGCGGATCCGGATGAAAAAAAAATAAGTAAAATAAAGGAGTCGATTGCCAGCTACCGCAACGTTGCCCTTTTGCTCCTCAATCCCAGGGGAGAGGTGCTCTTCAGCTCAGCGCAGGGGGCGGCACTACGCCCGGCCGTGAATTCAGCCGATTTTAGCGAGCACAGCCGCGCACGGGATGTTTTTCTCTGGACGGTGGAAGATCCTGCTGGTCCGGTGCACGCCGAATCCGGAATGAAAATGAACACCTACAGGATTATCGCCTCCTCTGGTCAGGCGATATTTCAGGGCAAACGGCAGAACTATGTCATGCTGACTGGCCTCTCCATTAATTTCCATCTCCATTACCTCGATGCGCTGAAAAAAAATCTGATTGCGATTGCCGTCGTGATAAGCCTGCTGATTGTTCTGATCATTCGCATCGCTGTCCGTCAGGGGCATCTGCCCCTTCGTAATGTCAGTAATGCCATTAAAAACATCACCTCCGAGAATCTTGATGCGCGGCTGGAACCGACACGCGTTCCCATTGAGCTGGAGCAGCTGGTTATCTCGTTCAATCATATGATTGGAAAGATTGAGGATGTCTTTACCCGCCAGGCCAATTTCTCTGCCGATATCGCGCATGAGATCAGAACGCCCATCACCAATCTGGTGACGCAGACTGAAATCGCACTGAGTCAGGATCGAACCCAGAAGGAACTTGAGGATGTCCTTTACTCCAGTCTTGAAGAGTATAACCGGATGACCAAAATGGTCAGCGACATGCTGTTCCTGGCGCAGGCGGACAATAATCAGCTCATACCTGACAGGGTCCGGTTTGACCTCAGAGCAGAAGTCATGAAAGTCTTCGAGTTTTTCGAAGCCTGGGCCGAAGAACGCAATATCACGCTCAAATTTAACGGGATGCCCTGCCTGGTTGAGGGAGATCCACAAATGTTCAGAAGAGCGATCAATAATCTGTTATCCAATGCCCTGCGTTATACCCCGGAGGGACGGACAATCACCGTCTCAATAAGAGAGGAAGAGAGCTTTTTTGACCTTGTGATTGAAAATCCGGGGAAACCAATCCCTGAAGAGCATTTATCAAGGCTGTTTGACCGTTTTTATCGGGTGGATCCGTCCAGACAACGAAAAGGAGAAGGCAGCGGCATCGGTCTTGCGATTGTGAAGTCAATCGTGGAAGCACATCACGGAAGAGTGCAGGTGGAATCGGATATACGTTCGACACGTTTCATTTTATCCGTACCCAGACCGGAGAAAATGAATCCGGCACCTCAACACTGAGAATAAAGATGTAAATGACAAAGATGTCATTAGCCTGTCATGCAGCAAACAGAAGCCATTCGATATAATTAGTGCAACTTATCAGGAAGGCTGGACTGCTTCATATATACCCAGGGTTTAAATACGCCAGGAGCTGAGTATCCAGCCATCTGCCGGAGAAATAAGTACTGCGGAACCTGTTTCAGTTATGGAACTGAAAAAACCGGTTGTACTTCCCCGGACATCACTAATTCAGAAATGGAGAGTTATCATGAAAAATATCGTCTTAGCTGCTGTTATGGGTCTTGGCTTAATCTCGTCGGCGTGGGCCTCAGGGACTATTGATATTCACGAACAAGTTAATAATGCACAGGCACCAGCTCATCAGATCCAGTCAGCTTCAGCTACAAACGCAATAAAGGGGTCTACACCACAAATGGCCAGTATGAATCAGCATGAACAGGCCGTTATTGCTCATGAAACCATGACGAACGGATCGGCGGATGGGCACCAGAAAATGGTGGAAAGTCATCAGAAGATGATGGGAAATAACTCCGTTTCCCCTACCGCGCCGTCAACGTCGTATGCCGCGATGGATGAGCATGAAAGAGCGGCGGTAGCCCATGAATTCATGAATAACGGTCAGTCTGGCCCACATCAGGCCATGGCCGAAGCGCATCGCCGCATGATCAATGCAGGCTGAATGCGACGGTAGTATCCGTGCTGTTACCTTTTCCTTGATAGATTGTCCTTAAACGACGTTGCTACATTTTTGCCCCCGTCAGGGGGCTTTTTTATCTGACTCAGCTACAATTAACCGGTACCTGCCTGAAAGGAATTATTATATGAAAATCAGAAACTCGCTTTTTGTTATAATAATGTTATCGCTGCCAGCCGTTTCCGCTGAACCCTCGGACATGAAAATGTCAGATATGTCCTCATCGGCATCGTCGCAGGAATATATGAAGGGCATGAAAGACATGCATGACAAAATGATGGCCGCCGTTAATGAGTCCGATCCCGACAAGGCCTTTGCAAAAGGTATGGTTGCACACCATAAAGGGGCAATTGCCATGGCGGAAACCGAGCTCAAATACGGAAAAGATCCCGAAATGAGAAAGCTTGCGCAGGACATCATAAAAGCGCAGAAAGGTGAAATCGGGCAAATGAATAAATGGCTAGACAGCCAAAAATAACAATTGCAAAAACGCCATGATAAGCGTAAATTTAAATCACTCCCGGGCACGGGAGCCTGTTAAACGTCAAATAATTAAAACCCGATTAATTTCGGGTTTTTTATATTTTGTCCTCAGATCCTGTGTTGTGGGGCGCAATATATGCACCTGCCTATTTTTTTCTGAGTTAATTCCTTCTGCTTCGAAAAAAATAGCCATCGCTTCCGGAAGCGTAGATTTCCCTAAGTCATTAGGGCAGACAATGCCCGTCATTACATCATCGTTAATGATTTCTGTGGTGTTTCTGTCGCCCCTGAAATTTTTATTTTTTACTTTTCTGAGCCACATATACAGTCCTGTATGCAGTGAAGCATTGTTACCGGAACCCTTCTCAGGCTGGTATACAGGCGTCTCAGGTCAGGACGGGCGGCAGACGCTTTTTATGACCCTTGTTTTCTGCGGAGCGGGCCTGAGAACATTTATTGCTTTATGGTGAACAAAGTCATTATCGGATGCTGAAAATGGAATAATCCTCCAATCGCAATAATCTACCTACTTTCTTGACCTATCTACAACAATCCCTCTCTTCTTATGCCAGGATCCGAAAACCGTCAAAGCCGGAAGCAATGCAACTGCCTACCTGATTCGTTTAGCTCTGTTCGTATACGATTCAGGGAATGAAATTTAAACAGGATGCATCACTTGATGAAACATGTAAGATAAATCTTATCTACGATATTTAAGGAAAGGCACAGCGTGGCGACTTATCGGGCTTACTACGGTCAGGACAGAGATCGTGAATATTTTGAACGCATATTTCAGTCAGCAAACATCAATTTTATCATTGGCTCAGGAGCATCACTGCCTGCAATCAGCGTGCTAGGTGATATTGAAAGCGAACTTGAGGCTCTGATACGCGCCGGAAAGGATGATGAATACTTCAGTAAGTCTGAGTCTTTTTTGGACAATGTATGGAAGGCAAACAATGTCCTCCTTAAGCGAAGCAGGCCCGCAGAGGTAGTCCTTCCTGCTTTAATTGATGATGTCGTATCGACACAAAACAATTACGCGAAGTTCATGCGTGCATTAGAAATGCTTCTAACGAGGCGGCGCACTGGATTGCTACCGCGGCGCATCAACCTCTTTACGACTAACTATGATTTATTCATTGAGGATGCGGCGGTTAAAAATAACAACGTCATTCTGAATGATGGTTTCCGTCAACGCGCCGATATTTACAACCGGACGGTATTCGATGCCAAATGTTTTTATCAGACCATACACGCAACCGGGAACCTTTATAATTACAGCGTGGAACTACCTACGGTGAATCTCATCAAGTTGCATGGATCCCTTTCCTGGCATAGCTATAATAAGGAAATCTACTATTCCATTAAGGATATGAAGCCAGTTGCGTTCAATACACCAAAGGAGAAGCAGGACTGGGTTATGTCTCATCAACTGGTTCTGCCGCGCAAGGATAAATTTCGTGAAACCTTACTTGAAAACGTGTATTACGACCTGCTACGGACTTACTCAAATGAGCTGGATAAAGAAGGCTCTTTGCTTATAGTTTTCGGGTTTTCTTTTGCGGATGAGCATATTGAAACCCTTACCAAAAAAGCGCTGCGAAACGCCACGCTCAAGATTGTAATATTCGCCTACAACGTGGCGGCGAAAGACCTATTTCTTGATAAATTCCGTGATTATTCCAACGTTGACGTAGTTTTTACGCCTGGAGTTCCGTTGGACTTCAAAAAGATGAATGAAATTATAACCAGCTTTCTGGGAGGCATGAAATGACCTCCGCTTTTGTTAACGAAGAAGCAGTATTAAGGATCGGTGAGGTTCGTGAAGTGTCGGGCAGAACACTCAGTGTGCTTGTCGATAAAAATAAAAATTTGAGTGACCTTTTCTATCACGGCAAGGTGCTTAAAAATGTTTCAGTGGGCAGCTTCATTGAAGTCAAGAAAGGCTTCATGACTCTGATTGCAAAGGTAGAAACCGAGAAAATTGTCGAGGAAAAAGCACCTGTTGGTAGCGGAAGCGATTCGCTTCGCTTCCGTCGCTATCTTACGGCCTCACTGGCAGGCTACATTGACCGGAACGGGCGCTTTACTGGCGGAACACGCGAGTTGCCCCTTATCGGCAATGAAGTTTTTCTGATGTCTGAGGAACAACTTCATCTTATCCACTCGATCGCACCGAAGGGCGAGGCCGGGCTGAATTTTTCTCGCACAGATCTCGAAGATATTGATATCACACTCCCGATAAACGGCCTTCTTAACTCACACATTGCCATCTTCGGTAATACTGGCAGCGGCAAGTCCAATACTCTGGCCGCGCTTTACCAGCATGGCTATGAGGCCCTGAAAAACCTACTAGGCGAAGGATTCAGGAGTCAGTCACGGTTTCTTTTATTTGATTTCAATGGTGAATATGGTGGGAGAAGCTGCATTACGCGCGACAAGGTTGTTTACAATCTTAGCACGCATGATGAAGAGGGTGATCGCATTCCGATGCCTGCTGAGATACTGCTTGAGCATGAGATTCTCTCTGTCCTGACGGATGCTACCGACAAAACGCAGAAACCTTTTCTGAAGCGAGTGCTTGAATTCAAAAAGCGAGTGGAGTCGAAGCAGAACCCTCAGTCCTATTTTCGTGAAATTCTGAAACGGCGGGTCACCGAAACTCTGTTTGGTTGCGAAAAGAAAAAAAGTGACGACCTGATTGATTTATTCCGCCCCGTACTGAAGGACGAAGACCTGATAGCAGATATTGACTTTTTTTATAACAACGGCGGTGTATGGCGAACTAAGACAGGTGTTTACTTTTCTAATGAAGAAAATACGCATCAGTGCAATATGTACCGCAGGGCTCAGAATTATGAATTTCCCGACGATATAATGGAAGAGTTGCTGGACTATATGTATGTTCAGCTAATTATTGAATATCTTTCAAGCCGCTCAAATCCTGAACATCTTTCTCCTGTCATCAACCGAATGAGCGGACTCAAAAAAGATATTCGTAAAATTTTCAATACAGCATCCGGCGGAACCATCTGGGCAGCAACGAACTTTGTTGTCCTGAACCTTAATATGGTCAATCTGACCATGAAAAAAACGCTTCCACTTTTGATGGCCAAATGGGCTTATTCAGCAAAAAAAATGGATAAGGCACCGTCCACTCTCCATCTCATCATAGACGAAGCACACAATATCCTTTCGAACACCTCGTTTAGGGAATCAGAAAGCTGGAAGGATTATCGGCTCGAAACGTTTGAAGAGATAATTAAGGAGGGCAGAAAATTTGGCGTCTTTGTGACGATATCCAGTCAGCGACCAAACGATATCTCCCCGACTATCATTTCTCAGGCACATAACTATTTCATTCACCGGTTGATTAATCAGAACGATCTGTATGCTATTGAAAAATCCGTTTCCTACATAGACCGCATGACTGAAGAATCTATTCCAACGCTTGCAACCGGCACCTGCATATTCAGTGGCGTGATCTGCCCTATGCCACTTAAGCTTCGTATAAACGAGCTGTCTTTCCGCAAAAAGCCGCACAGCCATACGCTTAATTTTGAAGACCTAATGCTTTAGCCACGGCTGCCGCTTCTTTGAGAAGAACGGCAGCCTGTCTACGCGTAAGTTATCCCCGTTCAGTACGTGCAGCTCAGCTAATGCGGGAATCGCGTCCGGCTCGATCACCTCCATAAACGCCGCCTCAAGCTATAGATTCTTCTTGTAGTACTAGTAGTAATTACAAAAAGTGCTTTTATGCTTTTTAAGCATTGCTTTTGTATTTTTAATAATGTCATTTTTTATCCCTCACTCCTTTCTTTTCCAGAGATCCGAAAACCCTGAGTTCCGGATCTTCCTCACCCACCCCGGCGCGCTGCGGCACAGAAACACAAGATGTGCCACGCCGTCAGCTGCGTTTTCTTCTATATGTTGTGTTTATCCCCTTCCCCGTGACCCGTCGTGCAGGGGCAGATATTGCCGCTTTGCTTATTTCGTGTGCGTGGTACACTTCCGGAAACTGTTAAATACGCAAAAAATCGGATCACGTCGAAACGGCCATCCGGTAATTTAATTACGTGGTTATATGTCTGCTTATTATCATCATGCAAATGATAACAACAGGGTAAAATAATCCGGGTGACAGGCGCAGGGTTGTGCGCAGACAGATCTGCCGCCCGTCATAATTACTCTGAGTGACTATTTGCCAGCAAACCAGAAAGGAGATCAGGATGGGACGTTCAATACCGGTGAAGATTGGTCAGAAGGAATTTAAATCCAAAAAAGCCGCCGTGAGCTATTTCATGGATCAGCGTGAGGCTGTTAAAGAAAAGGGGCCGTTAAAGGAGGGCAACTTTTTTGAAGAGCTGAAGGCGCTTTATCTGAATTATTGCGATTGCTGTGAAAGCTGGGGACTGAACGGACGGACCATCACATCCTTTACTGTTGACCTGGAACCCCGTCAGAACGGTCAGACCTGGGCATCACATCTGTGCTACTGGGTGCATTTTTCAGAAAAGCAGGCCCGGCCTTTCTCGGTAAGGGAAGCGGTGGATGAGATCGCAAAAGCTGCGGCTGAACAACTGTAGCTGAGGGCGGGAGTTCGCAGCAGATCATCGGAACAGAAAAAGCCATGAAAAAGAAACAAACGTCAGAGCCGGGGTTACTGGCAAGCGACAGCGACTGGCACAACAACGCATGTTTGAATTACATGCGTGATCACGGCACAGCTTACACTGAAGGTTACAGGCGGGCTGCTGACATTCTGATTAAACACATTGATGAATCCGGGCGGGACCAGGATTTTCTGGTTTATCCGGTGTTGTTTCTCTACAGGCATCACATCGAACTCCTTATCAAACAGATTATCGGACTGGCTCTGGCGCTGGCAGAAGAGCCAGATAAACACCAGTACAAAAAAGATGACCATAACCTGAATACCTTATGGCCGCTGGCACAAAAGCTGATCCTGGAGGTTGATGACAGCTACCGATCTTCCGATTTTAAAATCGTCAAAGAGGTGGTTAAAGCTCTTCACCAGGCTGATGAACGGGCGACAGATTTCCGATATGCCAGGAGAAATGACGGCACCCGGAGCCTTGAAGGAATTCATTACGTCAACACCCGCCGCTTTGGGGAAAAAATGGGAGAGGCTTCCGATTTACTTGACGGGGTCGACAACGGCCTCCGGTACCTGCTGGACTGTAAGGCCGAATGGAATCAAATTCTGGACAGCTTCTTACAGCCAGAAACGGCGCGAAAAACCATCAGACTTACCTGAACAACTAATGATACTGAGATACCGATCATGACTGGCCTCATACCTTCAGCTACTTCTCAGGGCTCAATGGCCGCCCTGCCAGTGACCATCGACTATCCCGCAGCACTGGCCTTACGGCAGATGGCGCTCGTTCAGGACGAACTACCGAAATACCTGCTGGCGCCGGAAGTGAGCGCCCTGCTCCACTATGTGCCCGATCTGCACCGTAAGATGCTGCTGGCCACCCTCTGGAATACGGGCGCCCGCATTAACGAGGCACTGGCGCTTACTCGAGGGGATTTTTCGCTGGCGCCGCCCTACCCGTTCGTGCAATTGGCCACACTCAAGCAGCGGGCGGAAAAAGCGGCCCGAACTGCCGGCAGTCAGACGCATCGCCTGGTTCCGCTTTCTGATGCGAGCTATGTCAGCCAGCTGGAGATGATGGTGGCCACTCTGAAAATACCTCTTGAACGTCGTAACAAGCGAAGCGGCAGAACCGAGAAGGCACGTATCTGGGAGATTACCGATCGGACGGTCCGCACCTGGCTCAGCGAAGCGGTTGAAACGGCTGCGGCCGATGGGGTGACGTTCTCCGTGCCGGTGACCCCGCACACATTCCGCCATTCCTACGCGATGCACATGCTGTACGCAGGCATACCGCTGAAGGTGCTGCAGAGTTTAATGGGACATAAGAGCATCAGCTCGACGGAGGTGTATACGAAGGTGTTTGCGCTGGATGTGGCAGCACGGCACCGGGTGCAGTTCCAGATGCCGGGCGATGAGGCGGTGGCGTTGCTTAAAAAAACAGGTGACTAAGATAGCAAGGTAACAAGATGGTAAGTTACTATCTTACTATCTTACTATCTGATTAACTTAGTAACTTAGTAACCATGCCACCTTTAACTACCAACTTCACAAGTTGTTAAGTTGTTAAGTTGTTATTACTTTAATCTCGATTTTTCAATCAGTTGAGAGATTTCTTCTCGTGATAAATTTTCTAATGCCATCACTGCAGCTCTAACTACATCGGATCTATTTACTCTCCTGTTCCCTGATAACATCTCTTCCTTAATGACATTATCGATTGAGTTAAGATTCTCTTCAGCAAGAGAGATACTGACTGGTTTTGCTTTACTAGTCGCAGATTTATTACTTGGTTCATCTGGATTTTTTGCAGTGAGGCCAGCTGTGCCTCCGTTTATAAACGAAGCTTCGTCTCTTGGCGGTGTATGTGCTCTATTCCTCACAGAATGATCTCCTTAACCAGAGCTTCAATTTCTTCTTGGGCTTTGATGTTCTGTGTTTCAAAAATAGTCATTGATTCGGCCCAGGCATCCCTGTGAGCTTTTCTGTCACACACGCGAGCATTAGACAGATTCATTTCCGGAAAGTCTTTGAGAACATCCGCTGCCTGATTAGCTTCATTAACGAACATGTTAGTTGGTGTCATATTCAACACTAAATACCCACGTACAGACTCGTTGAAATCTTTAGCTGCAGTAAAAACAGAGCATGTATGTGGTACGACATCCAAATCCATTTGGGACGGTCGTAAAGGGGAAATAAACACATCTGCAGCCATTAATCCGCTTCGCATCTCTGCACTGTCACGGCCAGCACAATCGGCGATTACAAAGTCATAAGATTTTTCATGCTCTTTTAGCATGGCTTTGATGTTGCCGGACGCTCCAGTCACAGGCATATGAGGCAAGTTCTCTGGTCGATTGTTATACCAGGTCAGTACTGATTTTTGATCGTCGGCATCTACAATGAGAACTCGCTTTCCTAGTGCCATAAGATATGCAGCGATAGAAACTGCGAGCGTACTTTTACCTACTCCACCTTTTTGACTACCAAGAACAATGATCATATTCCGCACACCTTGTTTGTTATCTTATTAAGATAATAGGATATTAAAAAATAATTTTCAATATCTCCGGCGCTTGTATCTTGCTATCATGTTAACTTGTTATGTTAATAGGACAATGTAATTCAACAAGATATTATTAAGTTTAAACGCTTTGTTATCTTAATAAGTTGCTATGATATCAAGATATTATCTTGATATCATAATCACACTTTTGAGTGAAGGAGTAAATCAATGGACCTTGTGTGGAAAAAAAATCCAAGGGGAAGGCTTGAAAGGAAACTGAATCTGGCAGAGAGAGAGGCATTGCTGCATGTTTTCAGCAACAGTCGAAAACCCGCTCAGGCTGATTTACGTATAGCAAATTCTGTGCTTGAAGAAATGGACCGCCGTAAGCTGTGGTTAAAATGTGATTGCGTCGAACATGACCCGAACATTGAAGGTCCTTTTAACTGCGAGGTTAACGTTGCCAGGTTACGCCACGTCAAGACGACAAGACAGCATGATGAACAGTGCCCTTTGTTCAGGCTAAAGAAAAGTAAGGATGCTGATAACACTATCACTGAAGGAAAAACCAGCCCATTAAATCCGGTTGGCGGGAATGATTGGTTACCTGACAAGAAGAAAGACAACAAAATCAACGCTGTGGAAGGGCCGGTAGTGCCCCGTAAGCGTCGACGCAAAACTCTTAAACCCATTCCGGCTCTGGGCCGAAAATTGCTGACTCTCATTCAGGCAGCTGGCCTGAACCAACTTGAACTAGTACCTGAATATAAAAGTCCGGGGTTAGTCGGTTCGGTCAATAGAATAAAAGAAGTTCTGGATGAACATACAATGGGCAATGGAAGACAGCTTAATATGCTGTTCAGTTGCGCGCCCTGGCTGTCCCTCGAACGGATTAACGACATGCTGACTCAGCTGGAAATTTCACTGCAGACTGATAGCAGTGATAAGGAGGCATGCGTGTATATCATTGGTATTGCGACCGATGCCAATCGGGAAGAAGTAACCTTTAACGTTCGTAGTAATACTTTTATCCATAGGCCTGAAGCCCGAGTCAGTATCAATGGAGAAAGCACCTACAACACTGGCAGTCGGGCCCCATACTGGGCAATTCTGGAATACCGCAGAGGTAGGGATGGTAAGGTTTACTGCCATGAGGGCTATGCGCATGCCGCGTATACGCTTGATAATCCTGTGCCTGTGGATAGCAACAAAGAACGCGACACACTGAAGGTAATAATAAACGCCAGCAGCTATGCTGGTCGTCAGGAAAATCATCCGGATGCTATCAGCCTCAGCAAGCCACTTTTTACGTCTAAGAGCACTAAAAATGGGGTGGAGGAGGTCATTCATCCTGACTTCATACTGAATGTGGTTCCGAGCAAAGAAAACACAGTTACCACTTTCATCATCGAAACAATGGGCTCTGAATCCGAGGAGTATGTCGAGCGTAAACTACAAACACATAGCTGGATGGAGCAGGAAGGTGTGCTCTTAACTGATCCTCCGGGCTGGCCAGAACATTCAGACAGGACATTTAACAGCTGCCTGCTCAAACACATTTTTAGTGCAGGGAAAATGCACCAATAGTTACAGGCAGCGGTTTTGAATTCAAATAGTGACAATACACCCTCAGCCAGAAGTGGAAAGGGCGCTCTTAAGTGTGACAAACGACACTCTGGGCTGAGGGGAAATGTGACAAGCTGCACTGAACTAAGTGTGACAAATTGCCCTCAATAAGTGTTTCTAAAGCACAAAATAGGTACCATTTAGTTCCTGAAAACCAGTCAGGGCAAAGGAAGGCAAACTTTTCTGTGACAAATCACCCTGAGAGCTTTAACTCTAGTGTGACAAACCACCCTGCTAATTGTGACAAATCACCCTCAAGCTCTCTCAGGTGTGATCGACATTATGTCGCTGAAAGAAAAGACTATATGAGTCGTCTGGCGGCCTTTCTTTTTCTCGATATAAGACAGGCGCATTGGCGTTCTGCTGTTAATCTCATCGACACTCGCCTGCAGGAACCGACGGCGAAAGTCCGGCATACGCTGATAACTTTGCGGAAGCTGATAGCGCTCCATGATCCAGTCTATTTTCAGGGATACCACGCCAGAGCCATCCGGCTTACGGTACTGGCATAGTGACTCGTACAGGCGCATGGCATAGGGATTTGTGATCTCTTTCGTTTCACTTAGTCGGAACTGTGTGAAACGGTTCTGAAGGCCAATAAAGAAAGGAATGAGGTACGGGTTAATATGGACGCTGTAAAGCCCTCTGGAGGGACTATGGGCACGTTTGATGAACCAGGGAAAGGACTCATAACCTTTTTCCTCCCCGGCATCCTCTTCAGGCCGATAAAAGACCACTTCTTTACCCGCGAATCCCTTGAGAGCCTGACGGATATCTTTGCTGGCCTCGGCGGAGGTCAACCCGAAGGTTTCAGCATACTTGGCGACCTGAATTTCACATATCCCGTCATGCTCCTGGAGCGTACCGTCAGATTTTCTGATCTGGTCCACAAAGAGATAAAGCATACGCTTTTGATCGCGAGAAAGACTGTATGCCGCCTCAGTCAGTTCGTTTGACTGGACAATTCGCGGGCTATTCTTACGTTTTTTATGGTTGATAACCGCAACTTCCGTCATGACAGGTCCGTGTAAAGTGTGACAGGAATTTAGATTGTCACACTAATTGAAAAAGAGTCAACAGGTTGGGATAACTTTGTGGAATACAGCAAATCATGAGGGCAATTTGTCACAGGGTTAAGGGCAATCTGTCACCCTTTAAGAGGGAGGTTGAGGGTGATTTGTCACACTGAAAGGGCAAATTGTCACAATGATCCTTCTCAAACCCGCATGAATAAAGGGCTGAGAAGAGTTCTAAAAAGGTAAACCTAACAACCTATTAAAAAGATCTTATAAAAATATGTCCGTGGATAAGTGGATAAACTTTAAGGAGCTAACCTTTAGAATTCGAGCGTAAGCAGAATTTGTCAGTGCAGTTCCCTGGTGCTTCCTCGCTCACTCGCGGGCTTCGCCCTGTCGTTCGGCTGCGGCGAGCACTACTGGCTCTCTCTGAAAAGCGAAATTTAACTGATCCTCGCTATGGGGATATCTTTCCAGCGGGTGGTGTACGCAGGGGAGAGCATGTCGCGTTTCATTTGCCATGATGGCGCTATCCCTCGTCCGGCAAACCAGACCTGTCCCAGCCCGGAATGATTAATGCCATCGAGAACCTTCATCAGCTCAGCGCTGTGAGGACGTGGAGGACGTTCGTCGAACAGCTGCAGCTGCGAAACGCCGGAGCCGGTGAAGTCATTCAGCATCACACCGGCTTTGGCATACCGGTGCTCATCCTTCCAGATACGCTCCAGAGCCGTTGTGGCGGCCGCAATGATGTCCCGGGTGTCCTGAGTGGGGGTAAGCAGTTTCTCCGTGGCCACGTTGCCGTAGTAAGGCTCTTTAACGGCGAACGGAGACGTTTTGATGAATACGGAAATATGCCGGCAGTACTGGCGCTCTTTACGCAGCTTTTCTGAGGCCCGTTCTGCGTACTGACAGACAGCCTGGCGCAGCGAATCGTATTCAGTGATCTTCTCGCCAAAACTGCGGCTGCAGACGATCTGTTGTTTAGTAGGCGGTGCTTCCTCAAGCGACATGCAGCTTTCCCCGTTCAGTTCGCGCACTGTTCGCTCGAGAACGACGGAGAAATTTTTCCGGATGAAGGCCGGGTTCGTCAGGGCCAGATCAAGCGCGGTCCTGATGCCAAGAACATTGAGCTTGCGTGCAATACGGTTTCCCACGCCCCAGATCTCTTCGACCGGCTGCAGTGAAAGCAGTTTCCGCGTTCGCTGAGGATTCCCCCGGGTCAGGGCGAGCACGCCACGAAACTGTTTCCACTCCTTTGAGGCCCACTGGGCTGATTTTGCCAGGGTTTTCGTCGGCCCGGCACCCACGCCGATGGTCAGACGGGTACAGTCATACACGTGCTGACGCAGCTGCCGGCCGAAGTCCTCCAGGTCCATGCAGTGCTCAACGCCGGTCAGGTCGAGGAACATCTCGTCAATCGAATACTGTTCCACCCTTGGGGCCAGCTCCTCCAGGCAGCTCATCACGCGCGCTGACATCGAGGCATAAAGTTCATAGTTGCTTGAGAACGCGTATATTTTTTCCGGGTACGTTTCGTTTTTCAACTGAAACCACGGCGTGCCCATTTTGATCCAGGGCTTTGCCTCGGCACTTCTTGCGATGACGCAGCCATCGTTATTACTGAGCACCACAACCGGCTTTCCTTTCAAATCAGGGCGGAAAACACGTTCGCAGCTGGCATAAAAGCTGTTCACATCGGCCAGGGCAAACATCAGTACATCTCCCTCGGGCGGTGGATGATGTGCGTGACGACGCCAAAGATATCCAGATCGTCCGGGTCGGGATAAATCGGCGACCAGGCGGCGTTCATTGGCTGCAGCGTCAGTCGTGGCGTCAGCAGAAGCCGTTTAACCGTAAACTCCCCCTGCACACTGGCCACAACAATATCGCCGTGCCGGGGCTTCTCTGCACTGTCCACAACCAGCAGATCGCCATTGTAAAGGCTGCCGTCGGACATGCTGTCACCGCTGGCACGGAGATAGTAAGTCGCGCTCGGGTGCCGTATGCAGTAATCATGGAGATCCAGGTCGGACTCGACATAGTCAGCGGCAGGGCTCGGAAAACCGCAGCTGGCCAGGTCTGCAAACAACGGATGGGCCTGTGGCGGGAGTGCTTTCCCGGTGCTGAAAAGCTGCAGTTTCATCTTTCCTCCTGACGTCTAAATATACTGGATATGCATACAGTATATTTAACAGCGTGAGGATAATCCAGATCACCTGCTTCATGAACAGGGTGAGTAACCTAAGTTACTCAAAATGCTATTTAATATCATTATGGGACATTTAAATTACTCATAATGAGAAATATGGCTTTTATTTTGCCATTTTGCTCTTATAATATGTATCAAATTGAGTTTAATTGACGGAGCATAATGATGAATATTTACTGCGATGATGGTTCAACTAATGTTAAGCTGGCATGGTTTGAAGGAAACGAGCTGCAGACCCGGGTTTCAGCTAACTCCTTCCGGCATGGCTGGAAAGTGGCGGAATTCAGTGCCGCAACGTTCAACTATCAGGTGGGCACGCTGAAATACACCTGGGACAGCGTCAGCCGGGATGCCATCCCGACAACAAACGTGGAATACCAGTACGGTGATCTCAACCTGCTGGCCGTGCATCATGCCCTGCTGAACAGCGGACTTGAGCCGCAGCCGGTGAGCCTGACCGTGACGCTGCCCCTGAGCGAGTATTATGACGGGGACTGCCAGCGGAACGAGGAGAACATCCGACGCAAACGAGAAAACCTGACGCGTGAGCTGGTTCTGAATAAGGGCAGGGCATTTACCGTAACGGACGTGAAGGTGATGCCTGAATCACTGCCGGCGGCGTTCTCCCGTCTCGCGGAGCTGAAGCCCGGACCCGCTGAGACCACCCTGATTATCGATCTCGGCGGAACCACGCTCGATGCCGGCGTGATTGTCGGACAGTTTGATGATATCAGTGCGGTACACGGCAATCCGTCTGTCGGCGTGTCACAGGTCACCCGCGCAGCTGCAGGCGCGCTGCGGGCTGCAGACAGCGAAACCAGCGCGCTTATTGCTGACACGGTCATCCGCAACCGCAATGATCGTCAGTATCTGCAGCGAGTGATCAACGATGCCGGAAAAATTGACGATGTTCTGAACAAAATTACAGAGGCAATCACTTCCCTGGGGGCGCGTGTCACCAGTGAGCTGACGGCCTTCAGGAACGTTAACCGGGTATTCCTGGTCGGGGGAGGGGCATCCCTCATTGAAGAGGCTATCCGTCAGGCCTGGCCTCTGGCTCCTGACCGTATCGAGGTTATCGGCGATCCGCAGCTGGCGCTGGCCAGAGAGATTGCCCTTTACAATAAAGAGGACTAAACGTGCCGGACGGCCAGTATTCTTTCTATCTGCACAGCGACGATCGCACCGACATCGCGGCGATGGCGACCATCAGCACCATCTCACAGCCCCTGCGCGGTGACTTCATCCGGACCGCCGCCACCGCCGGGGCGGTGATGTACCAGACGGATGCCCGTTTACCGGCGCTGATCCCGGTGTTCTTTGACGGACATCTGAGCGCCATCCGGCTTTGCGCCGTGATGGCGCTGGTATCCGGCACCTGCTCTTCACTCTCAGGACTTCCTGATGAGCCTGATGGTGGCGTTGCTGCTCTGACCATGTCACCGGAGACGGAATACCAGCGCCGGCGTTACACCCTGACGCTTCAGGATGACCGGAGCAGTGAACGGGTTGAGCGTGTGCTGACGGGCGTGTCATCCCGCCTGCGCGGAGAGCTGCTGAGAAACCTGATTATCACCGGTCTGGCCCTGCATACGACCGCACCGGAGCTGCCGCGTCTGCTGGCCAGTATGCCGGTACCGCCCGGCACGGTCAGCGAGTTGCAGGTTCTGGTTCAGCAGATGGCTGGTACGGCTGACGTGAGTATGGCTGCAGTGCCGGAGAAACCAGCGGAGCCTGCCGCACCGGTATCCGCTGAAGCGACCAGCATAAAGAAAAATATGCGCCGGGCATTCGGAGACTAGAGCATGTCAGTGATTAAACAAAAAGCAGTGCAGTGCATTCATAACTTTCTGCGCGCCCGGAACGTGCCTGAATCTCAGTGGCCGGAACGGGTCAAAAAGACCGGCAGGGGAATGATACTGGCAGGCGTGGCCGTCGTGGTTCCTGGCGTACTGGTTGATAACATCTCACTGCCGGTGACAATCGCGATGCAGGTCTGCTATGCCTCACTGATCGGCCTCGGGGTTCTCCTGGCGTTTGACGAGAAAAAACCAGAGGGGCGGGGATGAATATGAACATTAACCTGAAGGAAACAATATGCAGCTTGAAGAACTGACAGGAGACGAACGTACGCTGGTCGTTGTGGCACTGCAGGCGTTGTTCCGCGAGAGATTATCCGCATCAAATGCCGTCTTTACGGTATGTAGCCTGTCCGGAAAAGAGCAGCCGCCGGAAGATATTTTTGGGCTGCGTGAAGTAGAGGATGCGCTGAGACGTATTGGTGCAGCTCCTGCGCGTTAAATCCGGTCCCGTACACTTCAGAAAAAAACGGCAGGGTGACATCTCATCCCTGCCGTCAAAACTAAACGCTTAATTTTTCGGCGATTATAATGTATTGTTTTGTGATGTAAATCACATTTTAATTTAATGTGAAATTTTCCCTCCGCTTTATATCTCCCGTAAAAAATTACCCGCCGTGCCTTCACGCTAACCCGGCCGCTGCGGTCGCAAGGGTTCACGTTGTCTCCGTCCTCACCCGTTCGCGCCCTGCACGGTGCATTCAGCCCGTGAAGGGCTTGCGCTGCGGCTTCGGCGTCGCCCTGGCGTCCTCCGCTTTACGCCGTGTTTTTGTGGCGGCACGGCGCAAGAGGGTGCCGGATGCTGAGGACACAACCATGTTCAGACTGACCTGTATTGAACTCGATAACGGCGAGTTTGCCGTCTATATCAATCACCATTACCTGGGGAGTGAAGATGCCAGCGGAGAGCGACTTTCTCTGGGGGAGGTTCTGGAGCAGCTCTCCCTGCTGCCGGGCGTGGAATTACAGACCCTGCTGGAACCCGTACCGGAGTGCGATGACTGGTGCTGGAACGACATCGCCGATCGCGTCCTGCATGTCGTGATGATGTGACGGTGGCAGGGCTCATCGCCAGGCTGAAGCAGTACCCACCGGATGCACTGTGTATGGGGACGTTCTGGCTGGAAGATGATTTTCTGTCGCTCGATGGCAGTCTGTCGGAGGAGGAAATTGCAGAAGCCATGCGTATCTGCGACCACAGCCACGATGCAGGCATCGGTTTTAACTGGGACACGCTGCAGTTTGCTATCGACCACGTGAAGGGGCGCTGAAAAAAAGGACCCCATCCGGGGAGGGGGTGTCCTGAAGCCATGCAATTCGTTACAGGTGAAAACCCTTAAGATGTTTTCGGCGCTGATAATCACATAATCACTTCGCACTTTCACCTGCCATATATCCGAATCAAAAAAAAGACGTCTCCGGTCGGGGACGTCCTGAAATCAAAGGCACACATGTCAGATAACGGCGCGAATCCATTATCAGCGTGCATTCTGCCATACACTCACGTACTCATCAGCTACCAGAACCGGTACCGAAGGATGTCGGTTCCCTCCGCCTTATTGCCGCCAGCCGGCGGCGTGTTCAACGCCGTGCCTTCACGCTAACCCGGGCGCTGTGGTCGCAAGGGTTCACGTTGTCTCCGTCCTCACCCGTTCGCACCTTTCACGGTGCATTCAGCCCGTGAAAGGCTTGCGGCGTCGCCCCTGCGCCCTCCGCTTTTCGCCGGGTTTTTGTGGCGGCACGGCGCAACAGGGTGCCGCATATCAGAGAGGAGTGTGTCTATGTCCCGTTTTATTCTGGGCGACTGCGTGCAGGTGATGTCCCGTTTTCCGGCGCGTGCCGTCGATTTTATTCTTACCGATCCACCGTACCTGGTTGGCTATAAGGACCGTACCGGCCGCACCCTGGCCGGGGACAACTCTGCCGAATGGCTCCAGCCCGCCTGTCATGAAATGTACCGCGTGCTGAAAAATGACAGCCTGATGGTGAGTTTCTATGCCTGGAACCGCGCGGATCTGTTTCTGAATGCGTGGAAAACGGCCGGTTTCCGGGTGGTTGGCCATATCGTCTTTGCCAAGAGCTACGCCTCAAAATCGACGTTCGTGGGTTACACCCATGAGAGTGCCTACCTGCTGGCAAAGGGAAGGCCGCAAACCCCGGACCGTCCCATCCCGGACGTGATCCCCTGGAAATACACGGGCAACCGACATCACCCGACGGAGAAGCCGGTGCAGAGCCTGCGGCCGCTGATTGAATCGCTCACGCGTCCGGGGGCTATTGTCCTTGACCCGTTCGCCGGCAGCGGCTCCACCTGCGTGGCCGCCGCCGAAGCCAGCCGCCGCTATATCGGGATCGAGATGCTTGAGCAGTACCACGCCGCCGGCGTTCGACGTCTGGCACAGGTTGAACGGGCAAGAAGGATGCCGGCGGCCAATGACGGCGCGTTTTACCCCGACTATCCGGAGGCGGCATGAACTACCCGGGCCTTGAACACCTGCGTGCGGACGTGGCCGCGCTCAGCAATGCCATGTGTGACGTGCGGATGCTGCTGAACCGCCTCGAATCGCAGCACCGGCACGACGCGGCAACGCTTACCGAACGTATGGCTGCGCAGACTCTGCGCCGGATCAGCACCCTGCTTCTTGAAGCCTACCGCGAAGCCCTGGTGCTGGACGAAACCTTTCAGGACTGACTGACCCTGCCGGGCTGATGCCCGGCCTGTAACACCTTACAAGAGAGAAAAACGATGTACGGAACCCGCGAAGAACTTTGTGTACAGCTTGAAAACATGTTCACGTTTGACGAACCCCTGGTCCTGCTGGTCTGGACGGAAGAGGGGATTAGCGTGGCCTGCCGTGAAGCCCAGCCAGAACCGGACGGGACTGAAATCCGGAATCTGATGAAGGCGATCGGCGAAATGAAAATGACGCAATACCGCCAGGAGGGGGTAAATAATCTGACTGTCAGCGATCTCCTGGCCCGTCAGCGGGAAGTGGCAAACCGTCAGGTGAGTGTTCCGGCGGTACTCCTGTCCCGCGTCCTGCGTAACTATGAATGCGAGCTGGAAAACCGGATCGGTATGGCCTGGGAAGTCGGGCGGCAGGAGCCTGAATCCGTCAGGAATGAGCTGAAGGACGTTCACGCATTACAGGAGACGCTGGCCGCGTAAGGGAGAGAGCCGGGGTAACGCCCCGGCAACCGGTGGCCATCCACTGCGAAAAGGATGTCAGTGCCTTCCGCTTTTATCCGCCGCTGCCCTCCAGGCCACGTCGGGACAATGAAACTCCTCTGAAGCTCCGTGCGGTGACGGCATGCGCCGTGACTTCACTGTAGCCCGGCCGCATCGGCCACAAGGGTTCGCTTACGCCTCCGTCCTCACCCGTTCGCACCCTTCGCGGTGCATTCAGCCCGTGAAGGCTTTGCGCTGCGGCTTGCGGCGTCGCCCCTGTGTCCTCCGCTTTTCGCCGGTCTGTCGTGTCGTCACGGCGATGCCGGAACCGAGAATATGTTAACCGTGGAGGATCTATGAACCAGACCGTGACCTGTGATGCTGTTCGTCTTGAGGGTGCGCAGCGCCTGACTTTCCTGCCTGATTTGTTTGGCGGCGATTTTATGACGTCCGAGGCATCCGTGTACGCCTACGCCCAGCGTTACTGCCCTGAGTATCAGGGAGGATTCTGGCAGTTTTACCGGCTGCCGGAAGGCGGCGGATATATGGCGCCTGACGTGGAGAGCCTTACCCTGTGCAATCCGGACAACTGGTTTGAGCAGACTGTCAGCGGGGAAGTGGCGGGGATCATCCTCACGGCGCTGGTACTGAATCACCGGAGCTGGCACCACAGCAACCATGACCATGAAGAACTGTGCCGCCACTTCTGCCGTCGCTATGAGCAGCTTATGGCATTTGCTGACACCCATCCGGAAAGCGCCACCATCTGGCGTACCCTTGACTGACTGACCACGGGCGGCGATGCCGCCCGATAAAAGGAGAAAAACATGATTGGTACAGCAAGAGAAATTGCCCTTGAAATGTTCAGACATTCCGACCTCGATGGCGAGAAATACGTTTTCGCCTGCTGGAATCGAAATGACATTCGTTGCGTCTGCCTTGACTGGGATTTAACCGATGAGGAACTGGATGAAGTCCTGCGTCGGCTAAGTTCATGCCTTGAAAGTGGCGCGGATATCGGCCAGATACGGGCGATTGTCGAAACCATGCTCGATGAGCGACGCGAGAAGCGAACCGTGACTATTCCCGCGAAATCGCTGGCCTTAGTCATGCAGCTTGCAGGACGGGAGATGCAACGTATCGCAGTATGCGCGGAGGATGGCGGCGGATCAGCTGAAGAAACCCTGAAAGAAGAAAACGACGTCATGATGCGCCTGCGCGAGGCGCTCGATGCCTGACAGAAAAGCCGGAGGCATTGCCTCCGGAAACAGAACAAAAGGAGAGCACCATGCAACTGTCACCGGAAACCCGCAGCATCCTGCGCCAGTATAAAACGCTCATCAACGAGCGACGTCGCGAATCAGGACTCAGCCCCGTAACCACAGCGAAAGTGCTGGATGAGATCTGCGAATCGGCTACCCGCCAGTGCGCCGTCTATCTTTGCGGCCACTTCATTCTCCAGGGCGGTCAGGGGGATGGAAAGTAAATAATCCGGGCGGGGCATAGGCGCCGCCTGTTCGCGCGCGAAAACCCTGTCATCCCTTCGGGCTGACGGACGGCAAGGCCAGCGCCTGCGGCGCAGCCCCCTACCGCCCAGATGTAAGCCCGGAGAGATGCAGATGAAAGGCATTGTGAGGGCAAATTGTCACGGATACGGTCCTGCGTGGCGTGGCGTGGCGTGGCGCGGTGCGGTTGCCGGCTCTGAAACCCGATCAGCAAATCCTCTGAAAACACCTGAATCCCACTTCTGGCCCCCTTCGGCTCCCGGTCAGCGTTGCTGTCCGGTCGTCGAGCCCCACTCCGCCAGGGCGGCTGCTGCGCACCCGCCAGGCTCCGCCGAACCCCTACGGGTTTCGGGCTGACGCTAGGGTCTGATGGCGAAGGTCAAAGGCTGCGGCTTCTCCGGCCGTGCCGTCCGGAACGCCTTCACCGCGCCGGCTGATGCCGTCGCTTTAATGGCGCCACGCCGTTCCGACGTGTCGGGTGTGTGCATCCTGTTCCCCCGGTGAAGCCATCCCCCGTGTGTCCTCACGCGGAGGGCTGCTTGTAGCACCGTCGGGTCGTCATCCAAGGGGTGAAATGCACTCCGTCAAAACTTTTTGCGTGCCGCAAAAACTTTCGTCTCCGCCCCTTTCCTTCCGCCCTTCGCCGTTGCTCCTTTGCCCTTTGCCGCGAGAGAACTCACCGGGGAGATGGACAACCATCACCACAGGAAAAAACCAGGATGCACACACGAAACGTCAACGTCAAAACCGCCGCTCAAGAATCTACCGGAAGATGTGATTCAAACCTCACCACGTCCCAGTTCACGGATCTGTTTTGCTGGGTCCTGGCAGCAACGGAAGGGGAGCCACAACCGGCAATTTTTACGCCTCCAGTGAATGCCACTGAGCTGACGTTAATTAATGACGAATGCCCGGATTATATCTCTGTCTGGGTTGTAGATGGTCGCCCTGTGGCAGCTGCAATGCCGCTGGATAATTTTCACCGCGTTATTTCTTCATCTTTAACTAAATAATCAGGAGTAAATAAAAATGGTCAGTTTCGCAAGTCGCTATCGTATGCCTACCTCGATCCGCAAAGACCGTCCGCTGACGAATGATGAATTACAGCTCATCGTTCCGAGCGCGTTCTCATCGGATAAACACGATTCACGCTCTGAACGTTATACGTATATCCCGACCATTAACATTCTTGATCGCTTACGTGATGAAGGTTTTCAGCCATATTATGCAACTCAGTCACGTACACGTGACCAGGATAAACGCGACTTTACAAAGCATATGCTTCGCCTGCGCCGTCATGACCAGATTAACGGAAAAGAAGTACCGGAAATTATTCTGCTGAATAGCCATGATGGTTCAAGTAGCTATAAAATGATCCCCGGTATGTTCCGTCAGGTTTGCAGTAATGGCCTGGTTGCATGGAAGGATTTTGGTGAAATTCGTGTGCCTCACAAAGGAGATATTGTCGGGCAGGTTATTGAAGGCGCTTACACGGTGCTGAAAACATTTGACGCGGTTGATGAAAATATTGACCTCATGAAAAGCATTCAGCTCACTTTGCCTGAGCAGCGCCTTTTTGGTGCGACCGCCCTGGAACTTAAATACGATGGAAAATCAGCGCCGATTACACCGGAGCAAATTATTAACCCTCGCCGTGTGCTCGACAGAGGCCAGGATTTATGGACCACGTTTAACGTGGTGCAGGAAAATGTAATCCGTGGGGGAATTCGTGGCAGAACGGAAAAAGGGAAGATGACCAGAACGCGGGAAGTCACCGGAATAGATGGTGACATCAAATTAAATCAGGTGCTCTGGAAAATGGCTGAGGAGTTTGCAAAGCTGAAGGCCTGAAAATGAAGCCGCTCAACAGAGCGGCTTTTTACTGTCCGCTGTTAAGCGATGCTGTTTCTGTAGTTTTTATCTCATGCTCCTTTCCCGCAGCTGGCGCGGGACGTTCAGAAAGTAATTTTTTTCTGGCCAGTAATACGCGATATATATTTTTGATATCCTGTGCATAGGCCTTGCGCTGCGCAATGAGCTTTTTGCTCGGCCCCGTATTATACATCCCCACGCTGTCCCAGTTTTTTCCGTATGACCTGAAGTTGTGCGCCAGTACCCATGCACCCGTATAAACGCAGATACATGGATCATTCAGCAGGCGCTCACGGGTAATATTGAAGTTTTTAAGTTTACCGTAATGTGAGCTGTTCACCTGCATCCCACAGACATCTTCTGTCCCATTCCTGTTTGATCCATTTATCGCATCTGGTACCAGATGGCTCTCTTTAATCGAAATTGACATAAGCAGAAGCGGGTCAATTTGGTAATCTTTCCCGGCCTGATCAAAGCACATTTGCGGAGCTGCGCCAGCAGATAGTGAAAGAGTCAGCAAAGCAGCAGGCAGTAACGATATTTTCATGGCTTGGCCTTTTAGCGAAATAAACGGGCTCTGGAGAGGCGCTTTAAAAAATACCCCGGCGGATCGTCGTAATCAAGTAAATTCACTACAAACGCGCGTGAGCGCTTTCCTGCGGGGATTTAACACCTGTCCGAAATAAACATGTCAGAGCAGTAGGCGGTATTAACATGCCGCTCTTTACTAACCCTTTAAAACATCACACCCCACGCAAGACTTCGTCTTGCAGATTTTTCCTTTAATTTCAGGTGGATGTCTGTAAGAAATTTGCGCGCATTTGGAATATGACCGTTTAATGTCGTACATACCGACACTACACTATCGTATAATCCTGATACCTGTTAGTGTCGGTATGTCTCACATGTATCGTACAATTGTAGATATACTGTAATTACATTGAATTATATATCGCACAGTGTCACACTATCGCACATCATGGTGCTGGATTGTACTACTGTATAGAACAGGAATTCACAGTAGCATCAATCCATTACACCTTTGCGCAGCAATCTGATAATCCACCAACAGGCCATATGTAGTGTCGGTTCCGACACTAACTTAAAACAGGTAAGAAATATGGGAAGAGTCGGCATCTACCTTAAAGATAAAATTGAACGCGAAGTTCGCGATATTGTACAGCAGGACCTGCAAAACGGCGCAAACGCAGGAGAAGCAAACATCTCAGCCACCTGCAATGAATTAATCCGGCTTGGCCTTCTTGTTTATAAACGCGACGGAGAAGATGGCAACCAGTTTGATATCGAAGGATACCGGAGAGACCTCATAAGAAAAGCAGCAGGTTCACGCGAAGGCACAGTCCTTATAGCCACTCTACTTGCTGAGATGTATTTAAAAATGACAGGAAAAGACGGTGAAGGCAGCCTGGAAGATACGCTTGATATGATTTTAAGCGGCATAAATACCGCCGAGAACGAGGCGGAAGCAAGGCACTTCATCAACGAAAAAGAATAAATCTGCGAGCCGGAAACCCCGGCTCGCATCGATCACTGAGACGACTTTTCGTCCCACAGAGGCTCGCTTTTCTCCACCTCCTTAATTTTTTCCTTCAGGAAAACTTCAAATTCCATACACAGCACTTTAAGCGCCTGCGCATCCTCGTTCTGGTCAAGCAATCTTTCAGTAAAATAGCCGAGAGTATTCATTAACCGGGTGAGCATTTCATCATTCAGACTGCGGTTATGCACCTTCGCCATCGCCCTGATTTCATCCGCAAGATTCTCAGGAATACGCATGCTATAGCCGGTAGTTTTCCCCGGAAGCAAAATTCTTTCACCCTCCCGCCATACCCACAATTGCTCCTGTTTGTGTGGGGTCTTAATTTCACTCACAACCTCAACGGATTCACCATCAAGTAATTTCCCAAGCCATTCCTCAAATCTGACCGCCAGCGCAATAAGCCGCTCACCCTCCGCAGTTTTAATGACAGGCTTACCCGTCTGATAATTCAGAGACAACAAAAGCCTGGCAATAATTTCCTCATTCACGCTCCTGTTACCCGCTCTGGCACATATTCTCAGCTCCATGAGCAAATTATCGGGCGCCCGCAACCTCCACTCCACAGCCTCCCCTGGCTGGAACTTCCGTGGACGGCCGCGACCATCCCACATTTTCTCTTTAACTTTCATAGCTATAGATCCCTGAGGCCATTTCTGAACTTAATGATCAACAAAGCCTACTCACTTACATATTCGGATAAATCTGAATACCTTCTAAAAATGTGACATGCGTCACAGTTTTTTTTTTTTAGGGTCATGGGACAATTGCACCCGCGTAAACAAGCACTTACGCGATTCACTTTTGTTTACTTCGGAGAAAACAAGCATGTTAACCAAAGGCAGTGCCCTTAACGTCGGTAAGGGATGGGCGGTAGCGTCCTTATTCCGCAAAGCTCGTGAAAATCGTCTGACTAAATTTTACTTAAAGACAGTTGGCGCATTTCTTTTTGCATTCCTGGTCACACACCCGGCATTCGCATCCGGTACTGACCTTCTCGCATCACAGAACACAACGGTTAATTCAACCTTTGGTTCTGGCTCATCAATCGTTAAATGGTTTTACCTCGGGGAAATTCTTTTCGGTGTCTTCATTTATATGAAAACCCGCTCCCCACTCACATTCCTGGGCGTGCCGCTGGTAATCATTGCAACACGCATTGGTTTTGCGATTGCGAGCTAACCATGAGCGGGGAAGAGGATAAATACTACTTCCCGGAAACACTGAACCAGCAGGACCGTTATTTTGGTTTGCCATTAGATGAAATTATTATTGTCGCCCCTCTGGCTATACTGGGCATCCTCAACAATATGTCTATTGAACTCTCCATCATAGCGGGCCTGCTCTGGTTTCTCGTCAGATATCTGAAGAAAGGGCAGGGGTCGTACTGGTTACTTAATTTCTGTTACTGGCACCTGCCATCACTTTTATTCAAAGTAACCTTTCGCCAGATTCCTGATTCAAGTTTCCGGCACTGGAGGGCATAGTTTTTATGAAACTGAAAATTAAAGGAGAGCGCGATAAACAACTTAGTTATGCGTTTATTGGTCTTTCAGCGTTAACTTTAATTATGGGCGCGGGAAACGTATTAACAGGTTCGCTGGCATGGCATTTCGCCACCACCCAGAAAATCATCACCACGCCATTAACGTTTAACCGCCCATTTGCATCAGATTCAAAAAGTGTCGACGCCACCGGCCTGACACAGTTCGCCGCTTCCTTTATTTACTGGCGGCTGAATGTTAGCCCTGAAAACGTCGACACTAACCAGAAAATGGTTCTTGGATTCGTCCCCTCCGCCGAACGGGACGCACTCAAGAAAGCCCTGGATATTGAAGCTGAGCGAATCAAAAACGGGGGCATCACCACCCGATTCGACACGAAAGAAATTCGCGTTATTGACGATAACACCGTGCAGTACAGCGGAATACTGAAACCATCCACCACCAACGGCGCAATCACCACGCCACTGAAAGACCAGGAAAAAACCTACCGACTTAAACTGAGTTATGACAATGGTGTGATTAACCTCCACAGCTTTGAAGAACTCCAGCCGGTATCTTCCACCAACTGACAGGACTGCCCATGAAATTTCGCATTTCACCGGCAGCTGCTGCTGTGTTTCTGGCAGCGGGACTATTTACAAGCGGCCTCCGGGCCGCTTCCGCACCCGCAGCCATTCCGTTTGAGAACGACGCCGCCTTTAACGTCACACTCAGCAACACAAACCCGAGCAAGGTTGTTGTTGACGGAGAACTCATAACCAGCATCAGCGGACCAACCGGTGCCTATGACCAGAGCACAACCGACGACGGAGCGCTAATTCTGTCTCCACTCGTAGGCCAGAACTTCACGCTGTTTATCCAGACTGACCGCGGCTCATCCCTGAGCCTGAACGTCAGACCCCAGCCGGGTAACGGCAAAACACTGCGCTTCACCCCAATGTCACCACCACTTCGCAAGAACGATGACGCGAAGGCATGGGAAGAAGGGCAGACCTACGAAAAAACTCTGGTCGCATTGTCTCGCGCTGTAGTCAATGGCCAGGTGCCGGACGACTACCAGGAGTACCCGGTCAGCCGCATGCCGGCATACACACCCGCCAGTGATGTACGCCTGACGCCGGAACGCCAGTTTGTAGGTAACCACCTGCGCATTGTGCGCTTCCGGATGAGCAACCCGGGCAGCATCACCCGCAGCCTGCGCGAGCGTGATTTCTGGCGCAAGGGCGTCCGGGCCGTGATGCTGTCGCAGAACCAGCTCTACGCCGGCGGAGAGGGGTATGCCTGGATTGTGTTTTCAGATGACGGAGACACCCGCCCATGAACCTGAATGAAAACCTGAAAACCCGCCGTAAGCAGCTGGCCATTCTCGCTGCCGTTATAGTCGGCGGCGCGGCCGCAACGGGCGGCGTTATCTGGTACGGGCAGCATCAGCAGGAGCTGAAGCAACCCGCCCCGGTCGCAACGCCAAATATGACCGGCGTGGTTACCGCAGCGTTTAACCAGCAGGTTAACGATGCCGCACTGCAGCAGCAGCAGGCCAAAACATCAGAGCTTGAAGACAAGCTCGCTACGCTCACGCAGCAGTTCGCGCAGAACAAGCTCACCACCGAGCAACAGCTGGCCAAAAAGGACGAAGAAATTCAGCGTCTGAATGACCAGCTTACGAAAGCCCCCGGCAGCAACCAGACCACTGGCCAGCAGACACCACCTGCAGGTCAGAACGGAACACCACTCCCCGGTCCCGTTGCTGCCGGTCAGGCCCGGCCTCCCGAATACACTGTGACCCCCGCAGGCACACCGGCCGCCACTGGTGTGAATATGGGGCAGGGCGCAGCGTTCTACCCGGGCGGCTCCGGCCAGAGAATGACTGGCGGCCTGTCGACAACAAAGTTCAGCTATGAAAGCCTGAAGAAAAAGCCAACGAAACTCCCCTGGATTCCGTCAGGCTCCTTCTCCGACGCCATCATGATTGAAGGTGCCGACGCCAACGCCAGTGTTACCGGCCAGCAGAACACCCAGCCCGTCACCATCCGCCTGCTGGGCAATATCCAGATGCCGAACAACAAAGAATACAGCGCTGACGGCTGCTTTGTGGTGGGTGAAATCTGGGGCGACATCTCCAGCGAGCGCGGGATTGTCCGGACGAAATCAATCAGCTGCGTACTGAAAAACGGCAAGCACGTCGATATGGAATTCGATGGCCACGTCAGCTACCAGGGTAAAGGCGGCGTTCGTGGCAAGCCTGTTATGCGAAACGGCATGATTGTCGGCTACGCGGGGGCTGCAGGCCTCCTGTCAGGTTTTGGTGAAGGTATCAAATCTGCGGCAACACCATCTGTCGGCCTCGGTGCCACAGCGGAAGTAGGTGCCGGCGACGTGTTTAAGCAGGGCTTTGGCGGCGGGGCCAGTAAGGCAGCCGACACGCTGAGCCAGTACTGGATTAAGCGCGCCGAACAGTATCACCCGGTCATTGATATCGGCGCTGGCAACCTGGTAACTGTGGTATTCCAGAAGGGCTTCCGCCTTGAAACCATCGAGGATGCCGATGATGCGAAAGCGAAAGAGGAACTGCAGAAAGCCGGCAACGCCGCACAGAACGCTGTGACGCCGCAGCCTGCGAGCCAGACCACAACCTCCAGCACCACCTCTGTCGGTAACATCAACCCTGATGACGTTCTCCGCCAGGCCAGTCAGTTGCGCCTCGGTGACACCATCAACTAATGAGGAATCCAGGATGAAATCCTTTATCCGTGAAGCAAAGCGTAAAGACAACGCGTTGACAAAAATCCGGGAGGACCTCGATGACTGGAGCGCCGGTCGATCAACGCCGGTGCAGCGGTTTTTCGTAACTGCATGGGTATTCATGATTCTCACAGGAGGCGGTCTCTTCCTGCATTACTGGCCAGTATGGGGATGGATATTTCTGGCAGTCTGGTTCGTCCTGAGCAACCTGCTGCTCAGAAAGCTCATACCACGCAAGACAGAATCGTGGGAGGCCGTGTTTGACGATATGCTGTCATCCTACAAACCGGTTAATCAGGCGGCCTGGGAAAAACTGAAACTGCAGGTTGAGAGAGAGGGACTTACGCTGACTGCAGTCAAAAGCTGGTTTCAGGAAGAAGCAATGTCTGTCTGGCCAGAAGAGAGAACCGCTAAACCAAAAGGTGAAGGCGGAGGCAAACATGAAGCGTGAAATCGGAATTGTTCTTTTTTTGCTATCGCTGAGCGTACCTGCAGGGCTTCTGCTGAATTTTATGACTTCATCTGAATACGGCATTCCGGCACGGGCTGTTACAGATTCAAACGCTCAGAAAGCGGCTAAGGACACTGCTCAATTTGAGAGCATGGAGCGTGACGCTTTAGCCCAGCCAGATGCATGGAAAGCGTATCAGCAGGTGTCTGATGCAGTCCCTGATGATGCACCCACCGGGCTGCAAAACCGTTACCGCAGCCTCGCGGTTTCACTGGCACTGAAGGCTGCAATGGCCTGCTCGCCGGACGCCCTCAGGCTCCTCGAACGTAACGATGTGATTGAGTTTCGCATACTCCGATCATCGTTAGTTTCCGCCTGCAGAACCGCCAGGTAAGGTAGCCGGAATGCGTGAAGAAAAACGTAACAACGACCTGCTCAGGAAAATGCGGATGCATATTGCTGACTGGGAGACTGGTCGGCCAACCCCTGCAGGAAGCAAGTACATGTTTTTGGGGTTTGTCATCTTTCTCTGTGCAGGGGGACCGGTTCTTTCGTACTGCCCGTCACTGTGGGCGCTGGGTATCCTGATTGTCTGGCTATTTCTGACTCAATGGATATGCAGGCGAATTGTCCCCCGCTACAACGAAAGCTGGGAGGAGGTATTCGACAGGATGCTGTCTGCTTATGAACCCCTGAACCTTCCTGCCTGGGAGCACCTGAAGCGTCAGGCTGAAACAGAGGGGCTGACGGCCAGCAACGTCAGAAACTGGTATCAGCTGGAAGCGATGAGCGCCTGGCCAGAAAAGAAACCTGACCTGAAATTTCTCAACAACAGTCCAGACCGTGAGAAAGAGTCCGGGAGCGAGTGAACAGCAAAGCGGTACTCGGATAGCTGATTACTCTCACCGGTTTGTATCACCTCATCATTACAACCTTGAAGTTCTTTTTACTGGAGTGTCTATGCCTTCAATCAGGACACATTCTTCATTACTCAAAATCCTGTATGACTACCGCCACGTCGTCTTTTTAGTGCTTATTTATGCGACTGAAATGACGGTATGGGCGATTCTGAACCTGAAGGGAATCGGTGACGATGATTTTTCCACATGGCGAATCTTTCTGCTCATAAGCGTGGCCATCATCGCGTCCAGTGCTGCAGCTTATGGCGATACTGATAAAGCATGGATGATGTTTGCAGGGGCTCTCGCGCCCTGGCTCAGCGCGTCTGTTTCAATCATCGTCTATGGTTTCATTCAAATGAATCTGCATTTTCTGTCGATGGACTGGTTTTTTACCTGCGTACTGTGCAGCTTCGGTCTGCAGGTAATGCTCAATGTCATGCGAGAAATTTTCGTGTAAGCCACAAGTCACTCCCCCCTTGTACATATAACCCTCAAATTCCAACCGGAGTTACCCCATGAAAAAACTACTGGGTGCTGCACTGCTGTGCAGCGCACTGACCGGCTGCGCCGGTCTCAATTCTGATTTCGACTGCAACAAGACCGCGACCGACCAGTGCCTGACCACCGGTGAAGCCAACAAGCTGGCCGCTCAGGGTAAAAGTCTGGATGACCTGACGGCAGATAAAACCGCAAAAAAGCCTGCGGGTGAAACCCTGCCGGCACTGCGCAATTCGGCACCGGTCGTGAATCCGTTCCGTCCTGTCTCCGTCGCAGCAACCGGAACTGCCGCCGCTAAGCCGCTGAACACTGCGCCGGTGAAAGCGTCCGGCTCACTGGTCACGCCGCTGACCACGACCAGTCATGTGGCACCTGTACCGGTTAACACGGCGGGCCGCGTTCCGGTTCAGCGTATTCCTGATGCCACGCAGCGCCTGTGGATTGCCCCCTGGGTGGACACGGACGACAACTTCCATCAGCCGGCTGTGGTTGAGTTCGTGAAAAACAAATCCCACTGGGATGAGAGCTACCGCGTTATCGGGGAGGGGGGTGAATGAACAGCCTCGACATCAACAGTAACGGTGGTCTCGATCCGCTAGTCCATTCACGGAAAGGAACGATGCAAATCACCGCCACACCGTCAGTCGATACCGACGATGAAACGCTGGCCGTTCTGAGTGTGAGCTGTGACTGGCAGATGAAAACAGCCGGTGACGCGCTGCACGCCGGGCAAATGAACGAAGAGAAGATGCGTCGCCTGGAGTTAATCCGGGCCGCAGCGGAGGGTCGAAAATGAGTTTTGTTGACAGCCTGATGGATATGCTGAAAAACGGGAAGCAGGAAGACGGAGCCGCCACGGCCCGCAACAATCTCTCCCAGACCTGGGACTATCCCTCTCTGGTCGCCGCGCTGCCGTACCGGTATTACGACGATACGAATGAGATTTTCGTCAATGCCGGCTCCGCAGGTTTCATTATGGAAGCGGCCCCGCTTCCCGGCGCGAACGAGCAGGTGATGGCCGCGCTCGATGACATGCTCCGCAAGAAGCTGCCACGCCAGACGCCTGTCACCGTTATTCTGGTCGCAAGCAAATGTGTCGGAGAGCGTATCGATCGCGGCGTGAGTAATGATATGTGGAAAGGCGGGATGGCTGAGCACCTCAACAAAATCACCCGCGCTTTCTGGCAGCGCTCCGCGCTCCACGGTCTGGCCAACGAACGTGAATATCCGCTCTACCTGCGTAACTACCGTATCTTTTTTGTGTACGGCAAAGAGGTAAAACGTTCTTCCCAGATGCAGCGGGTCATTGACGAGCTGATTCAGATACGCAACACCATCCGCGTCTCACTGGGGGCCGCACGTATCGACAGCATGAACATTGATGTTCACGCCTTCCTGTCTGCGGTACGTGAAGTCATGAACTACCGCCAGGAACAGGTGCTGATGTCTTCCGGAGATTACAGCGAGGACGAGAGGCTCAACCGCCAGGTGGTTGATCCGGGGATTGACCTTAAGGTTCATCCATCGCATATCCGGATGGTGCTGCCGGAGACTATCGACGCGCGCGGGACGCGCCTGCCGGCATCGGCATGCCGCATCATCAATATGCAGCTCGCCAAAAACCCGCGCCGCTTTGCGCTCTGGCAGGGCGCAGATAATCTGCAAAATCTGCGCTTTCCTGACCTCGGCATTCCCTGTCCGTTTATGCTGACCTGGACCACTGAGCTGGAAGAACAGACCAAAAGCCAGAGTGAGGCGTTTCGTAAAGATACGGACCTGTCCAAAAAGGCCAACTCAGCCTACGCCGCACTCTTTCCTGGCACCAAAAAAGCAGCCGAAGAGTGGCGTCGGGCGCGTGAACAGCTGAACAGCAATGAAATTGCACACTGCAGAACCTACTTTAACCTGACCCTGTTCGCGCCGGACAACAACACCGACGCGCAGGCCTGCGAGCTGGCCGCCGTGAACGTGTTCCGTAAGAACGAGCTGGAGATGGTCACGATACAGTACCAGCAGATGCGTAACTGGCTGGCCGGGTTCCCGTTCGTCATGCAGGAAGGAATGTGGGAAGACCTGAAGATGACAGGGGCAACACTACGCGCCAAGTCATGGAATGCAGTAAGCCTGATGCCGGTTGTGGCCGAGCGCCAGCTGTCCAACGTGGGGATGCCGCTGCCGACCTATCGCAATCAGGTAGCGTTCTTCGACATGTTTGGCGAAGAGAACGGCAGTACCAACTTTAACATTGCGGTAACCGGTACCTCAGGGGCAGGGAAGACATTCCTTATTCAGGGGATTCTGCGTGATGTGCTGAATGCTGGAGGTTTTGGCTGGGTCATCGACATGGGGGATGGATATAAGAACTACTGCCATCAGGCCGGCGGGGTCTACCTTGACGGTGCGAAGCTGCGCTTTAACCCGTTCGCCAATGTCAAAGACATCAATCACTCTGCGGAAGGGATTGTGCGTCTGCTGACGGTGCTGGCCAGCCCGACACAGCCGCTGGACGGTGTCTGTGAAGCGATCCTGCAGAAAGCGGTAATGGATGCGTGGGAGAAGAAAGGCAACAAAGCCCGTATCGACGACGTTCATAATTACCTGACCAATGAGGATGTGAATCAGGCGTTCGCAGACAAGCCGACCATCATCGCGCGTCTCGCTGAGCTGGCCATGCTGCTCGATACCTACTGCACCTGGGGGCCGGACGGCGAATACTTCAACGCCGACACCCCGACGCTCGACGGTGAAACCCGCTTCGCGGTGCTGGAGCTGCTGAGCCTGGAGGACAAGCCGAAGCTGCTCTCGTCCATCCTGTTCTCGCTCATCCTGGCAATTCAGGAAAAGATGTACCACAGCCCGCGCGATCTCAAAAAAGTCTGCATCATCGACGAGGCCTGGCGTCTGCTGGGTGGTTCAAACCCACATGCGGCAAGGTTTATCGAAACCGGCTACCGCACCGTGCGCCGTCACCGTGGCGCGTTTATCACCATCACACAGGGCATCAAGGACTTCAGCGCAAGTAAGGAAGCGGAAGCCGCCTGGAACAACAGCTCCACCAAAATCACCCTGCTGCAGGATGCGAAGGCGTTTAAACAGTACCTTGCCGATAACCCGGATCAGTTCTCGGACATGGAAAAAGAAGTTATCCGCGGCTTCCAGCCCGCCCTGCAGACCGGCTACAGCTCCCTGCTGATAAGTGCCGGGGAATACAGCTCCTTCCACCGCCTGTTTGTCGACCCCGTCACGCGCGCCATGTTCAGCTCCCGTGGCGAGGACTTTGCCTACATGCAGAACGCTCAGAAAGCCGGAGCGACTGCGGAAGAAGCGGCGTATCTGCTGGCGGAGAAGAAATACGGCAGTGAACTTCGTGAACTTGAAGAATGGGTGAACGCAGCATGAGTGAACAACAGGACAAGCCATATGACGGCGATACCGTCCGCGACGGTGTAACAATCGTAAGCAAGACATCCCGATGGGTTAAGGTCGGGATGCTGGGGCTGGCGGGACTTCTGGTCATGACAGGCGTCGCGTACGTAACGGCGAAAGTCGTCACACCTGAGGTGGTGGTCTTCGACATGAAGGGCACGATAGATCTCTTCAAGCAGCAGTCCGCCCAGCTGCATCTCGATGAAGGCAGCGCAAAAGCGATGACCCTGCAGTTCAACGCGGCGTTGAGCGGCAGCCTGGATGCGTGGCAGGCCTCACACAACGCCATCATTCTGGTGAAACCGGCGGTAATAAACCCGCAGCGGGATATCACGAATGAGATCCGTGCCGACATTGCACGGCGTACCCAGGGGGGCCAGTGAAAAGACGACTGAAGCTGATGGCCATGCTCCTGATGCTCTCTGCCGGCAGCGGGGCGAAAGACCTGGGGACCTGGGGAAACGTCTTCGAACCGGCCGAGCAGGATATGCTGGCCTTTATCCAGAACCGCCTGAAGGGGATGGAGCAGACGGGCGAACTGGACCGGCTGCGCAGGGAAGCAACGGACAGGGTGAAGGAGCATGCGGTACGCCCGATGCCGGTGGAGGGCCTCACAAAAGCGAAGGAATACCGCAGTTTTGCGTGGGACCCGACCTTCACCGTGAAGGAAACGATCACTGACATGCAGGGCAACGTGATCGCCCGTAAGGGCGACACGGTCAACCCCCTGGATAGGGTGCCCTTCAGCCAGGTGCTTTATTTCATCGACGGTGATGATAAAGAGCAGATGAACTGGATTCGTCAGCAGATCGCAGGCCAGACAAACGTGAAGGTCATCCTGGTGAAAGGCAACATTAAGGAAACCAGCGATGCACTGAACGAACGCATCTTCTTCGATCAGTCTGGCGTACTGACCCGTAAGTTTGGTTTTGAACATATCCCCGCGCGCATCTCACGCGATGGCCGCGTGATGAAGGTGGAAGAAATTCCGGTATCAGGAGCAAAAAAATGAGCGCAACCACGTTAGGTGATCTGTTTCCGCACATGCACGAGGCCGTCACAACGCATCGCCGCTACGCTAAACAACCCCGCAAAGCATCAGCCGTTACATCCCGCATGGGTACGGCAGAGCGGCTAAAGACGCTGTATCCGGAGCTGGATTCCTGGCATCCGGTACTGGTGACCAAAGCCTGGCTCCACTGGTGTGTTCAGAACCAGCAGGACAGCCGGGAGCCGTCGAAACGTGATGAGCGTTTTCCGGACTACATCATTCACCTCTTACTGGAGAACATGCGGGCCGAGGACAGCGCGAAACGTAAAAAAGGCCAGACGATGTCACTTTCTGAGCGCCTCGACAGGTTGTTCGCGGGCGAGGAGCAGGAGAACGCCGAATGTCACTGAAGTGCAATGCTGAAACCAGAGGCTGTGATGAAAAAGTGAAACAACTCTGCCAGCTGTACCCTGAAATCGCATCCTGGCATCCGATGCTGGTCACCGGTGCGTGGCGTCAGTGGTGCGCGGAGAACCAGCGTCAGCCGATAGCGCCGGAAGAACGGGATGAGGCGTTTCCCCTGTACCTCGTCAGGCTTATCCGCAACAGAATGGAGGAGATGAACGCATGGCGTTAATCAGCTGCTTCACCGGACCTCAGGGCTTGCAGGGGATGCTCACCTGTTTGCGCGATACTGAGGGCATGACCGGTATTCTGGTCGTAGTAACACTACTCGCGGGCTGGCTTGTTGTTCAGCATCTTGCAGATGCACGCCGTGAACGCCGGGCGTGGGAGAGCAGACCGGGAATACCCGTTCCGCAGGCACAGTTTGGCAGTGCCCGACATGCCGATGCGGTACATGGCTTTGCCAACAGAGACTATTACCAGATGCTGCTCGCAGAGCTGGAGCAAGGTCTGACCGAGGCAGGTTATGCACTGACGCATGATGAATCACAGCGCGTAACGATACCGACAGCAGACCGACTGGCTCTCAGTCGCAGGATTTTTCGGGCGCGTCTGCGTTATACCACACCGAGAGTCTCTGAGCAGACGATGAAAGACAGCGAAGATATAGCGGTGAATGATGGGTATGCCGGCACGTGGCTCAGTGTGCTTATACGTGGCAGTGAGTGCGCTGGCTGGTACATCACCAGACCGCAAAAAGGCCATTGATTCAACCGCGCTGCCATTCAGGATGTTCGGTGCTCACTGCGTTGCGCTCCGCCTCAGCCTGAATGCCACCCCGGTTTACGATTAATCCCGACCAGGTAACGCCATGAAAAAAGACCCTGTTACTGAAAATGGCCGGAATGTCACCTCAGTACGTCACGATGAGGGTTCGGCCCGACAGCTGGATGAGATCCTCAACGACAACCCGCTGTACAAGCCCTCGCATGTTCTGCGCGGTGCCATTCTTGCCCTGTACGAAATGAGCCAGGAACAACGACTGGCCATCATCATGAAAGCCGCCGGTAAAGGCAAAAACCACTGATCCTTATTTAAGCCCTCCCGCCGTCCGGTGGCTGCGGCATGCCCGGAGATACCCCCATGACTCACCCTGAAAAAATCAGGCCGGTGACGGTTACCCGTGACCGCAACGGCTTCTGGACGCACCCACACTACTTTACACCTGCCAGTGATGAAGCCACGCAGACAGAGTTTGGCGACTGGATGCGCCTGCATAAACTCACCTGCGCCACCCGCTGGATGGAAAACGATGCTCCTCCCCAGGTGATTACCGCCTGGGAAAACGGTGCGTCGGACATCAGTGACTGGCAGCCGTCAGCCCCCGCCGGAGAGGGCTGGTTTATCGGCTCCATTCATGACACTGAAGATGGTCCGGTCTGTGTCTGGCTGCGGGAGGTGAAATGAAGCATGTGTCATGGTTTTCCGGCATGGTGCTGCTTCTGCTGTCCTCTTTACCTTTGCAGGCAACGGCCGCAGCCAGTAACGCCGGTGACGGCCGCTGGGTTAATCCGATAAGTGATGTCTGCTGGAAGTGCCTGTTCCCGATGACGCTCGGCAATATTCAGCTGGCGGCCGGCCCGCAAAAGGATACCAACAACCCGGCTTCGCCGATCCAGATTTGCCCATACGGTGTGTTTTATCGCATCGGTCTGGCCATCGGGTTCTGGGAGCCAATGGCGATGGTGGATGTAACACGTGAGCCTGGCGTGATGGTCAACATGGGAGGCTTTAAAATCGATCTCGGACGAACGGGAACGGGAACCGCAGGGCAGAGTGACCGACCCGCTGCCGGCACGTTCTACCATGTTCACTGGTATAAATACCCGCTGATTTTCTGGCTGAACATCATCACCAGTCTGGGGTGTCTGCAGACCGGCGACATGGATATCGCGTATCTCTCTGAAGTTGATCCACTCTGGAATGACAGTACGCTCTCGATGCTGATTAACCCCGAGGCAGCACTGTTCGGCAACCTGATTGCTCAGGGTGCCTGTGCTGCTGACGCAGCTGCTTCATCAGCGGGTCTTCCGCTGTCGCCACTGTTCTGGTGTGCGGGCAGCCAGGGCTCCATCTACCCGCTAACCGGCTATACCAGCGGGGAGTTTTCCCCGCTTGAGGCCTCTCTGCTGGTCGGAGAGCGAATGGCCTTCAAAATGCATCGGGAGGGGCTGGTCTGGAACTCCGTGGGCGCGGATGTTGCCGTATGTAACCAGTACCCATCCCCGATCATCCCGAAAGAGCGATGGCGGTATCAGATGGTGAACATGTACCCCGAACCGGGCAACTGCCATCCCTTCGGGGCCAGCACGCAGCTCTGGGGCACAACGCATAATTCCCCGTCCTCCAAAAAGAACTTCGGCTACCTCTTCTGGCGCAAACGTAACTGCGTCTTCCTCTAAGGACATGACAATGAAAAACGCTTATCTCCGGGCGCTGATGGTCAGCGTCATGGTGGGTTTCGCGCCGCTGGCTCTGGCGAGCGCCCAGACAGATATCTCCGTCTCCGACCATAACTGGATCAAAGGCCAGCAGGACGCGCTGGCAAACATGAAGGAAGACCTGCAGAGTCACCCTGCGGGTGTGTCCGTGTTGCCGCAGCCGCAGCAGGACCTGATTCACCGCCTGCAGGGCAATATCGCTGCGCAAACCACCTCTATGGGGGAAAAAGACACGTTCCCGGCTATTTACTTTGTGAGCCTCGGTATTCCGCGTGAAGGTCTTCTGCCCATGCTGAAGGACGCCCGTCGTTACAACATTCCGCCCACGCTGCGGGGCCTGGTCAATAACGATATGCGACAGACTGCGGCGGCCATGTTTGAGCTGAGTAAGGAGGACAAGGACGCCGGCGTGCAAATCGATCCGACGTTGTTCACTCAGTACAACATCACGACAGTGCCGGCACTGGTGGTCACCTGTCCGGGTCATCATGACGTTATCCGGGGAAGCCTGCCCCTGCAGCAGGCGCTGGAGAAAGTCGCTGAAAGCGGTGATTGTGCAGCGACGGCGCGCCATCTTCTGGAGGCTGCGAAATGAAAAAACGACTTTCAGCGATGCTGATGCTTTTCCCGCTCCTGGCGGGGGCAGCCGATCCTGCGTTTGAGGCGGGAGCGAGCTTTGGCAAGGGCAATGCCTCCGCCGGTACGGGGGCCCTGAAAAATCCTGGTACCGTCACAGGGGCAATACCAGGCTATACCGCTAACCCACCGGAGAAAGGGTATTACGGCGGTGTGGATGGTGGAGACGGTGGGCTGGCCAACAAAGGGCAGGCCGCACTGCAGGGTAATGACGCAGCGCAGTCAGTTATCAACTCCGGCAAAACGAATCCGGTTCCCGCCATCGACCCGCAGGCACCTTTCATCACGATCGGGAAAAATGCGGAAGCCGGTGCAGACGGTGTGCTTAACGGAACCGCGAACCAGTGTAAGGAGGTGACGGTATCGAAAACCACCTTTGAAAATTACAGCTGCGACAAAGATGTGGCCTCCGTTGAGGCCTGCACCCGGACCGCAACCCCTGGCGGACGGTCATCAACCACCACGGTTCAGAAAACCTTCACCCTGACCGCTGCGGATGTCGTGTTCAGTATTAACGGTACATCATTTAACTTTAGTTTTAATGCACCTGCATCAGGGCCGGTGATCAGCGCACATTTTTACTGGGCAGACCGGGAAGTGAATGCCGGGAAAATCTCCTGGTGGGGCGTCAGTCAGACGATGGTGGGGAAGAATTTTGACTGGGAAATGCCGGGTGCGCCAGGTACGCCACTGTCAAAAGGTGGCTCCTTACCCGCTGGTACCTATACCAGTACAGGGTGTACCAGCGGGAACAAGGACCGTTGCGAAAAGCATATCCGGGAACAGATAGCGGATTTTCAGTCCGGTGCTTCAGGCTTCAGACTGCTTCTCGTTATGAACGCGGTCGAAACCACCTTTACCCCCGAAGTGACCTGGTCCTCATCCTGCGGTCTGGATATGGCGAAGGCGCAAAAAACAACGTCAACCTGCACCTCTCCGGGAGGAAACAAGACCATTATCAATAATGGCCAGAGCTATGACGTCTACAGCGACTGCTGGGAGTACACCGATAACTATGTTGTGCCGTCAGACTCGAAGGGAACCTGCGGAACGCTGATGACGAACCCTTCCTGCACCGCAGCAGGTACAACCTGTACCGAATCGACTGACGGACACTGTACCCACATGAGCTACACCTACCAGTGTCAGACCACGCATCAGTCGGGAGGCCTGGTCTGCGGAGGAGACTATATCTGCAAATCAGGCGAGTGTGATGACACGAATGGTGCCGGAAGCAGCGGTTTTGATACGGCTGTGGCCAAACTGGCCGGTCTGGCCTCGGCAGCTGAAGACGCCAAAGACGCAAGCAGCACGATTGAGGTAAAAGCGTTCACCGGTAAAGCCATGCGGTGCCGTAAAGCCTTTGCTGGTTTCTCTAACTGCTGCAAAGACTCCGGCTGGGGGCAAAGTGCCGGACTGGCGGCATGTGATGATGAAGAGAAGGCCATAGGAAAAGCGAAGGCGAAGAAAATCACTGTCAGCGTGGGCGAACGTTGCGACCGTAAGGTGCTCGGGGCCTGTATCCAGAAAAGCCAGGTGTACTGTGTGTTTGACGGCAAGCTTGCCCGCATTATTCAGGAGCAGGGGCGTCGCGACCAGCTGGGTGTAAAGTTCGGCAGCGGCGACAGTCCGGACTGTCGGGGCATCACGGTCCCGGAACTGCAGAGTATCGACTTCGACAAAATCAACTTCTCAGACTTCTACGAGGATTTGATGAAGAACCAGAAAATCCCGGATACCAGCGCGCAGGTTCAGCAGATTAAGGAGCGGATCGCCGCCCAGGTGAACCAGCAGGGAGGTGGCAAATGAAGCGTGTCCTCTGTGGCCTGCTTATGGTGCTGGCGAGCCATACGGCGCAGTCCGAGGAAATTGTGACGCCAGCGGAGCCGTTCACCGGCTGGTCCTGGTACAACGAACCGAAGAAGCCGCCTGAACAGCCAGCGAAACCGCCGCAGCCTGCGCAAAAGGCGATCCCGGATCTCAGCAAAATGTCTCCTGTGGAGCAGGCCCGCGTACTGAAAGGGTACACACAGGAGGCGCTTAACCGCGCCATCCTGTACCCCTCGCGGGAAAACACGGCGACGTTCCTGCGCTGGCAGAAGTTCTGGACGGACCGGGCATCAATGTTCAGTCAGTCCTTTGCGGCGGCACAGCTGAGTCATCCTGATCTCGATTACAACCTGGAATACCCGCACTACAACAGCATGGCGCCGTTTACACAGACGCGTGATCAGCAGACGCAACAGAATGCTGTTGAACAACTGTCCCAGCAGTACGGTCTGTTCTACTTCTACCGGGGCAGTGACCCGATTGATGTGCAGATGGCCGGGGTGGTGGCGGACTTTGCGAAAACCAACGGGATATCGCTTATCCCGGTCTCAGTCGACGGCCAGGTGGCGGCCACCCTGCCGCAAAGCCGTCCGGATACGGGGCAGTCCCGGTCGATGAACATCATGCACTTTCCGGCGCTCTTCCTGGTTGACCCGCGCAACCAGAACTACCGCGCCCTGTCCTACGGCTTCATGACCCAGGATGACCTGTCAAAACGATTCCTGAACGTGGCCACCGGTTTTAAACCCAATTCCTGAGAGAGTCATATGCTAAAAACGCTTTTCACCCTCATCCGTGATGCAGGGCGGGTTGCCCTGTATTCCTTCGTCCTCGGCCCGGCCCTGGTGCTGTATGTGTTTGTGATGCTGGCGGCGTCAGAGGGTTCACTGTCCCGGCAATTCCTGACGACCTTTCATGACCTGACTGACGGCGCACCTGCCGGCAAGGTGATGGGGTGTGTTAATGAAAAGGTGATGGCAGGAAGCTTCTCGCCACCGAAACCCGGAGAAACGTTAAAGCCTGAGCCTTCTGCTTTAGAGAAAAAACCACCTGAAGTCTTGTGTCAGAGAGGCCCCGTGGACATCGATTCATGGGCGCGTTCGGTTGATGCAACCTTACGCAACGTCTGGATGATGGTGGTGATGTTGGGCTTTGGAGTGTGGTTTGTATCCCGTCGCCGATCCCTGGCCGCCCCAAAACGCATTTCACCAGACACGCATTCGATTTTAGTACGGCAGAACAAGGAGAAAGACGAATGAAACCATCCATTCTCGCAGGACTGATTTTCTGGGGCACGATGGCGCGCGTACTGAGCGAGCTGATGACCCTGTCAGTGGAGCACACTCAGCAGGGGCTACTGTGGCTGTGCAATGGCATGTGGGTTGGCGCGGGGGGCATGGTGATTTTTGCCTTATGCCGCTGGCTGCGCCAGGACAGAACGCAGAAGCATAATGAGGCCGATCATGAACATTAAAACCGGTCTCACAGCACTCCTGTTATCCCTGCCTTTGCTGGCGAACGCCGGTGCGCGTGAGGAGTTAATGGCACTTGAGGCGACAAAAACGACTTCAACTGCTGACGCTGCGACCATCACCACGTCCACACCTGCGGTCCCGGCTCCCGGCAGTCTGATGCTGCTGCCGGACGGACGTCGGGCGAATATGAAAGAGTATGCCGTGGTGCTCTTTATGCAGGCGCACTGCCAGTACAGCGCTAAGTTTGACCCGCTGCTGAAAGGCTGGGCCGATGAACATGCGATCAGGGTATACCCGTACACACTCGACGGTGGTGGCGATGTCTCTTACCCGACCCCGATGATCCCGCGTAAGACCGACCTGAAGTCCCCCATCGCGGATGAGATTGTCACCTTCTTTGGTAACGGCCTGCCCATTGCGACCCCAACGGCCTTTATGGTCAACGTTAACACCCTCAAGGCCTACCCGCTCACCCAGGGCGTAATGGACATTCCCGCGCTGGAAAGCCGGATGGCCAGCCTCATCCAGGCTGACATGGATAACGTCGATCCCAGAACGCTGCCACCCCTGCCGGCAAGCGCGCAGGTCACCCCTCAGTAATACAAACGGACTACAAAATGACGACAAATTCGTATGCGTTATCGCGTACCGAGCGCGTATGGCTGTTATTCAGTGTGACGCTGCTTGTGTCCGCAGCCTTCTATGGCGTGCTGGCCCATCGGGTGGTCAGCGTCATGGACCGTCCTGAACTGACCACCTGTCTGCAGGACTTTCCGGTGCTTCTGCTTATCTCGCTGAGTATCGGTTTTTTTTCAACCACCACCGGGCTGTACGTCTTGCGTCAGACCCTGAGCCGTCAACCCTGTGAGGATATCGCATGACATTCGCCAGATTCAGGACGTATATCCGAAACGAGCTGAAGTGCATTGTGGAAGAAACAAAGACCCGGGAATGGATTGATTCATTAAACCTTAAATTGCTTTACGGCATTATTTTTTCATTCGTGGTCGAAAGAATTTATGTGTGGTGGGCAGGCAATACGCTGCGTACCGCAATGGATCTTAATCGTCCCGAACAGTTTGTCCTCTCAGCCCTTATCCATTATCCGCAGTATCTCCTTTGGGCTATTGCGGGAGGCCTGTTTGCACTGTTTGCCCTGAATCTTCTGCTGGGTCTGTGCTTTAGTCTGGCAACCCAACTGCACCAGCGACTGACCCGTACTGATGGCCCGGGACCTGTAGCCGACAGCGCGGAGGTGACACATGATTAAGGCCCTGATAACGGCGGGTGCCGTGTTTTTCGCGGGCCTGGCCGCGCTGCCGGCACAGGCTGACGTTAACGGCGACCTGAACGGCTTCTTTGGCAAGCTGGGCTACAGCGGTAACGTCTCTCAGGCTCAGGCCTGGCAGGGACAGGCGGCCGGGTACTTCTCCGGCGGCTCTGTTTACCTCCGCAACCCCGTCAAAAACGTCCAGCTGATCTCGATGCAACTGCCTTCCCTGAACGCCGGCTGCGGCGGTATCGACGCCTATCTCGGGTCGTTCAGTATGATCAGCGGTGAGGAAATTCAGCGATTCGTGAAGCAAATCATGAGCAATGCCGCAGGCTATGCCTTCGACCTGGCACTGCAGACAATGGTGCCGGAGCTGAAGCAGGCGAAAGACTTCCTGCAGAAGCTGGCCAGCGATGTTAACTCCATGAACATGAGTTCGTGCCAGGCCGCGCAGGGCATCATCGGCGGGCTGTGGCCAGTGACGCAGGTTTCCCAGCAGAAAATCTGCCAGGACATTGCCGGCGAAACCAACATGTTTGCTGACTGGGCGGCATCCCGTCAGGGTTGCACCGTCGGAGGGCAGGGCGACAAGGTCACGGCCAAAGCGGGTGATGGTGAAAAAGACCAGGTCCTGAAAAACAAAAACCTTATCTGGGACACGCTCAGTAAGAACGGACTTCTCGCTAACGATCGGGCACTGAAGGAGCTGGTCATGAGTACAGTCGGCTCAATCATCTTCAATAAAAGCGGGGATGTCACCATCCTGACGCCGCTGGTCGATAACCGCGACCTGATTAAGGTTCTGATGCGCGGGGGGACCGCGAAGGTCTACGGATGTGATGAGGCAACGTTGTGCCTGGGGCCGACCGTAAAAGACCTGACCGTTTCTGAATCCAATGCCCTGGTCACGCTGGTTAAAAACCTGATGATCTCCATGCAGAACAAGCTGGTTGATGACAAGCCGCTGACCGATCAGGAAAAAGGGTTTGTTAACACCACGTCCGTACCGGTGCTGAAATATCTGACCAACGCCCAGAGTATGGGCATGAGTGCAACATATCTGCTCCAGGTATCTGACTTCATCGCGCAGGACCTGATGATCCAGTACCTCCAGGAACTGGTGAAACAGGCCAGTCTGTCGCTTGCCGGCAAGAACTTCCCCGAAGAAGCCGCCGCGAAGCTGCGTGACAACGTCATTCACGCGCAGGGACTGCTGGCTGACATGAAGCTGCAGTCAGCTGCAGATCAGAATGCGCTGGACGGTATCGACCGCAACATGCAGTACCTGCAGCAGCAGGTATCTACCATCGTTTCAGGCTCCTATCAGAGCAACTATCACTGGGGTGATCGCTGATGCTTGAGATATACACCATTTATGGCGGGGGGATGTGGAAAACGGCGCTCGACGCCGTTGTCACCCTCGTCGGCCAGAATACCTTCCACACCCTGATGCGTATTGCCAGCACCTTCGGGGTGCTGGCCGTACTGTTCACCTTCATTAAACAACGTAACCCGATGGTGTTCGTCCAGTGGCTGGCAGTCTTTATGATCCTGACCTCTATTCTGCTGGTACCGAAACGCTCTGTGCAGGTTATTGACCTCTCAGATCCGGCTGCGGTATGGAAAACCGATAACGTGCCGGTGGGACTGGCGGCCATCGCGTCACTGACCACCAGTATCGGTTACAAGATGTCGTCGGTGTACGACATGCTGATGGCCAGACCTGACTCAATCACCTACAGCAAGACAGGGATGCTGTTCGGCTCCCGGATTGTGGCGGAAACGAGTGACTTCACCACGCAAAACCCTGAGCTGGCACAGATGCTGCCGGATTATGTGGAAAACTGTGTGATAGGCGACATTCTGCTGAACGGCAAATACACGATTAACCAGCTGCTGAACTCCACCGACCCGCTGACGCTGATAACGAGCAACCCGAGTCCGTTGCGGGGGATCTTTAAAATGACGTCCACCTCGCGGCAGTTCCTGACCTGTCAGCAGGCCGCCACGGAGATAAAGACGCTGGTTAATACCGACGTGAATCCGGGCAGTGCAACTTTTACCTGGCTGACGCGTAAGGTCTTTGGAAACAAGCTGAACGGCGCAGCACTGCTGTCAAACGCAATGGGGGAAAGTTACGGGTACTTCTACTCTGGCGGTATGACGGCCGCGCAGATCATGAAGAACAACATCACGAACAGTGCCGTGCGACAGGGGATTAAGGGCTTTGCGGCGCGTTCATCTGATACCGCCAACCTGCTGAATCTGGCCACCGAGAACGCGGCAACCAAACAGCGCCTCAGCTGGGCTGCGGGTAACGAACTTGCCACCCGCACACTGCCGTTTGCGCAGTCCCTGCTGATGCTCATCCTGGTGTGTCTGTTCCCGCTGATGATTGCGCTGGCAGCGTCCAACCACTCCATTTTCGGGCTGAACACGCTGAAGATTTACGTCTGTGGCTTTATTTACTTCCAGATGTGGCCAGTGATGTTCGCCATCCTGAACTATGCCGCCAACTACTGGCTGCAGAGCCAGTCCGGGGGGACGCCCCTGGTGCTGGCCAACAAGGATATTGTTGCGCTGCAGCACTCGGACGTGGCCAACCTGGCGGGTTATCTGTCGCTGTCCATTCCGGTATTGTCGTTCTATCTGACCAAAGGGGCGGCGGCAATCGGCTCTCAGGTGGCAGGCAGTGTGCTCAGTTCGGGGGCATTCACGTCCGCAGGTGTGGCGGCGACCACGGCAGACGGCAACTGGTCGTTTAACAACATGTCGATGGACAACGTCAGCCAGAACAAGATGGACACGAACCTGGTGCAGCGTCAGGGCCAGCAGACGTGGCAGGCTGACAACGGTTCAACGCAAACCCAGACTGCCGGTGGCCATACGGTTATCGACGGCTCCGGTGCGATGTCGAACCTGCCAGTGAACATGAGGCTCAGCCAGCTGGCCAGCAGTGGGTTCCAGGAATCAGCCCGCCAGTCGCAGGTTCAGGCACAGACGGCGCTCGATGGATACAACCACAGCGTGACCAGTGGCTGGTCGCAGCTTTCCCAGCTTTCTCATCAGACCGGTAGTAGTGACAGCCTGACTCAGGGCAGCGAAAACAGCCAGGCAACGAATGCGACGCGCGGTGCCAGCATGATGTTGTCGGCAGCAGAAAGCTATGCGAAAGCAAACAATATCTCCACGCAGGAAGCCTATAACAAACTGATGGATATCAGTAATCAGGGTTCTGTATCGGCAGGTGTTAAAGCTACAGCTGGAGCAGGCCTCAATTTAGGTGTAGTAAAAGTTGGTGCTGAAGGAAGTGTTTCAAGCGATTTGCGGCATTCGACGGGAAGTTCTCGGGGCGTTCAGGATTCAGGATCTCATACTCAGGATATGCGGCATGACCAGAACAGCCAGGCTGTTAATGATTTCCGTCAGGGGATGGATATGGTCAAAACCAGCCGTGTCACCGATGGGGCGAATCATACTGAGAATGCGGCAAGCAGCAATGTACAGCAGCTGGCCGCAACACTTAATGATGCTGAAAGCCAGTACCATCAGTACACCACCAGTTCTACGCAGAGTAATGAGTTCAGCCGTATGGCAACGGTTGCACAGAACCAGAGTGCAAGCCTCGACACGAACTATACGCAGGAGTTTGTGGACTGGGCGGCGAATAAATATGGTGACAAGGCTCAGTCCATGCTGACAAGCGCCCCGTCGGCGCGTGAGGCCGCGATGGAGTTCGTGAATGAACGTCTCAAGCCTGAAATTATGGGCGACTACCAGCAAGGACGTTCTGACCTGGCCAGCGGTAGTGAACATGCAGCATTCAGCGGAGAGCACATTGTCCAGCCTGCCAGCAGTAATCATCAAACACAGACTTCTGGTACTACAGGTAATGACAGCAGGGTGAATTACAGCTATTCAGATAACAGCTCTTCCAGCCCGACTGGAGCAGGTACTCATCATGCAGCTGGAATATCAGAGGTCACGGAGTACGGAAGCAAGCCCGGTGACCAGGTATCAGCAGGAAGTGAAAATATATCGGTGAGAACAGCCAGTTCTGCGTTGGGTAATGATGGATCGTCTTTGCAAGCGCATAGACAAACTGAAAGTCACTTTTCTGTTGGAGGACATAACGTAAACCCTTCTGACTATGGAAGGCATGAACAAAACACTGACATGCACACAGGCGATCTTGTCAGAGCAGGAGGGCAGAGAAGCGAACAAAGTGGCATCTCAACGTCAGCCAGCGAACATGATACCGGTCGACATTCCACTGAGCGGCAACGGGTTGGCTCTACTGGTGAAATTCATCAGGAATTAAACCAGACCGGAACCATTCGAGAGCAGGCTGTAGCAGCGAGCCAGGGTAATGAAATGACGCATGGTCGTTCAGTCGTGAATGTAGAAGGGCAACGGGTACCTGATAACGCTATGCAGGATACTTTCAAAGAAAACCAGACAAGACTGCATCAACAGTCAGGGCAGGGTTTTGGTCCGCAAAATGACTTACAGCGTCGTGTAGCGGAACAAAGATCTGAAAATGAGCATAAAATCAACGAATCTGCTGGAGAAATTGATAAAAAACAATCCACTGTTCAGGCATCCAGTGATATTCTGAAAGGAGAAGATTTACATGCAACCGGCAATTTCAAGGTTCATCGATTAGAAGCCGAAATTGACCAGCAGAAGCCTGTTATAGATAGTGCTGAAAAAAGAAAGTTAGAAGAGCAGTTGCAGGAGTTGAGAAAAAGAACCGGCTAGGAGATTAAATGCTAAAAGCTAACTTATGTAAAATTTCTCACATCCCTGTTTTTAGTTTATATGCGGTGTTACCACTAATTCATGATGTCATGCCTTACCATAGTGATTATCACAGCGAAGATTGGATCGCACTGGTAGGTATGTATGGGTTAGGTTTGCTTGTATCCTCACCGTTATGTTACCTGCTCAATAAAGCGGATAAACATGGAGGCGGAGGTTCGTTCGTCTCAATAATACTCCTCGCGCTACTCTCACTTACCTTGCAGATAATATGCCTGTATTTGCTTTGGGAAAATGCAGTATTTTTATATCTTGCAATGTCTGCGGTTATGGCTCTCTCAGCCGCTTTGTTCGCAATCGGGAAGAAGGAATTTAACCTGATAAAAGATAGAGATACAGGCTATGTCTATAAAATACGTGGGAATAAAGCTTATAGGCTTACTGATTCCGAGATGGCTGGATATCAATCAGGTGCGATTAGCAAAGGAATAACACTGGCTGAGTTTTCATCAAGTCAATATTCAGGCCTTGATACAAGTTCATCAGTGCTTCCTATGCATTTCACTTCTAGCAACATCGATTGCAATCAAAGTAATGCAATCAACCCTGCATCAGGAATGCCGATGATCGGTGGTATCTCAGGACTGGATGTACACGGAAACAGTTGGGGTACAAACTTCAACGAACCTTCAAATACGTATGACCCCAACCGGGGATACTGATAACAAGGGGGCTGTGCCCCCTTAATTATTGTAGTAATACACTCCCATCTCTTATTTAACCTAAATTCCTTTCCAAATCAGCCGATAACGTCTCTGTTAGCTACATCTCGCTAACGGGGACGTTTTTCTATGCACAGGATGAATTCATGAAATTAAAACAATTAGCCGTTGTTGGTCTGGTCGCTTCTGCTCTCGCGCTGTCAGGTTGTGGGGCCATGTCCACTGCAGTGAAGAAGCGTAATCTCGAGGTCAAAACCCAGATGAGTGAAACCATCTGGCTGGAGCCATCCTCAGAGAAGACAGTCTATTTGCAGATCCGCAACACCTCCGACAAGGATATGTCAGGTCTGCAGGCACAAATTACGAATGAACTGGCCGCAAAAGGCTACCGTGTCTCCAGCTCTCCGGACACCGCCTACTACTGGATTCAGGCAAATGTGCTGAAAGCCGAAAAAATGGATCTGCGTGATGCGCAGGGCTTCCTGAAAACCGGCTATGAAGGTGGTGCTATGGGGGCTGCTTTAGGGGCCGGTATCACCGCCTACAACTCCAGCTCTGCCGGTGCGACCCTGGGTGTAGGCCTGGCCACCGGGCTGATTGGTATGGCTGCAGATGCAATGGTCGAGGACGTCAACTACACGATGGTGACCGATCTGCAAATCTCCGAGCGCAGCAAAGCAGCCGTCACGACCGACAATATTGCTGCCCTGAAGCAGGGAACGTCCGGCATTAAGCTGCAGACAAGCACGGAGCAGGGGAACCGTGCTAAATACCAGACCCGCGTGGTATCCAACGCCAACAAGGTAAACCTCAAATTTGAAGAGGCTAAGCCTGTTCTGGAAGCGCAGCTGGCCAAATCCATCGCCGGCATCATGTAATACCCTGCGGCTGCGGCGATCGTCGTAGCCGTTCTCCCTCACATACTGATTTTTCACCATGCTTATTCCGGGCAGGGTGCGTCAGTGCTTTCTGTCAGTCCCCTGAAATGACGCTTCCTCGCAGGGCTGCGCCAGGCGCAGCCCTGTCTGCGGCGAGCGTTGCATACACAAACGTAAAGGCATTCACCATGAATACAACATTCCTCTCCCGCACAATAAACGTGCTTTTCTTTTCCTTTCTGACGCTGGTCAGCACCATTTATTTGCTGGAAAGATTCGGCGTCGACCTTCTGAAATGGCGGGCCGGGAGTTCATTGCTTCTGGCCTATACCTCAGCGCTGTCCGGTGCGGGTTTTGCGTGGGCCAGTGAGCTGAACACGATTGTTATTCTTCTGATTTTCCTGTGCGGCGGCGTGCTGGTTTCCCTGCTCACGGCTTATCTGTTTCGTGTTATTGGGCTGTTCTCGGATCAACCCAAACGTTCGTGATTCAAAGAAATAGTGAACTGAAACATGCCCTGCCGACGGGGCATTTTAACGGGAGGACACCATGCGTTTCGAAAGTACAGAAGGCGATCTTGCCGGTTTATTGCACCTTATCCATCTGGAAAGTGAGCTGGTGATGGCGGTGGCATACCTTCGGGTATTCGGTTCACTTCCGGAAGGCGCGGGTATGACCCTCATTGCATACTGGGCCGGCTATGAATACACCCTCTATGGGCTGGCTCCCGGTGAGTGGCATTCAGCGGCTTATGCTGATGTGGCCACGTCAGTCCGCTCTGTTGCTGCGGGCATAAATGAACAGGACTGGGAGGACGGATGCCAGCAGGCCAGATATGAGCTGAGCCAGATGGTATAACCCGACGCTTTCCCCCTCGTGGTACCACGTTTTTTCATCACTTTTTTCAACGTTTCTCCCCTGATAACACACATCACCGCGCAGGTGATGCGATAACGGCCGGACAACACTCTATGAGCTTCGCAGGAAAAAACCTCACCCAGGGCGGGCAGATGACCGCTTACCGCTGGCGCATGTTCATTCAGGTGAACAACTGGATAGGATTCTGGATCTTCATCCTGTTCGCCGTGCTGACTACCGCCATTTTTCTCTGGCGCATCCCCCAGGAAGCCCTTGATAACGGCTCCCTGTGGTGGTTTGCCAGCCTTAACAGCAGTTTTATCGAGCTGATGCCGGCAACGGGCACGCCAAAAATCTATGACGTTCACTACTGGTATGCACCAACGGCGACGGCAATGGTACTCAAAATGACCCTGCCGCAGATTTACGCCGACCCGTATATGCAGGCAATGGGCGATTTGTGTCTGAGTGAGCTGCAGTGGGCGGCCTGTGCCAGTGGCGTCTTCAGCCTGGTGGTGTTTCTGGCGGTGACCTGGTTTATCGCGGATATCGGTCGTAAGGAAAGTGAGGACGAGTACATCTCCGGCATGGAGCTGACCGACAAGCCTGCGGAAGTGAACAGGCTGCTGCGAAAGAACGATGAACTCTCCGATCTGCGTGTGGGTGACCTGCACATGGTCCGGATGGCAGAAGTGCTCAACTTTCTGATGCACGGCACTATCGGAGTGGGTAAATCGACCCTCATCCGCTGGCTTCTTGACTTCATCCGCAAACGCGGTGACCGGGCCATTATTTACGACTCCGGCTGTACCTTCACCGAAACCCACTATAACCCTGACACTGATTTTATTCTCTGCGCCCATGACGAACGCTGTGCAAACTGGCAGATGTGGGGCGAGTGTGTCGACGCGGTCGACTATGACAACCTGGCCGCCAGCCTTATCCCTGTTGAAGGGGATTCCGATCCGTTCTGGGTATCCAGCTCGCGCACCATCTTTGCCGACCTTGCGATACGCATGTCTGTTGACCCGGAACGCAGCATAGAGAAGTTCCTCAAAACCCTGCTTTCTCTCAGCATGAAAAGCCTGCGTGGCTATCTGGCCAACACACCGTCGGCCAACCTGGTTGAGGAGAAAATCGAGAAAACGGCCATTTCCATTCGCTCGGTGGTGACCAACTACGCCAAAGCCCTTCGCTATCTGCAGGGGCTGGATGACGGGACGAAGCCTCCGTTCACCATCCGTGAGTGGATGACGCAGGAGCGCTATGACAACAGCTGGCTGTTCATATCGACCCAGGCCCGTCACCGCAAGAGCGTGCGGCCGCTTATCTCACTCTGGGTGTCGCTGGCCACGCTGATGCTGCAGAGCATGGGAGAAAACAGCGACCGGCGCGTGTGGTTCATTATCGATGAAGCCCCCAGCCTGCAGCGTATCCCGGAGCTGGCCGAGACACTGGCCGAGGCGCGTAAGTTCGGCGGCTGTTTCGTGCTGGGAATGCAGAACATGGCGCAGCTGGTTCACGTCTACGGCCGCGAGCTGGCCAAAAGTATCTTTGACCTGATGAACACCCGGATGTACGGCCGTTCGCCGAGTGCAGAAATGGCCAAAGTGGTTGAAGAGGAGCTGGGGAACCAGCGTAAACGAAAAATCCGTGAGCAGAACAGCTACGGTCTGGACCAGGTGCGTGACGGTGTGTCCCTCGGCAAGGACGAGGTGAATAACCCGGTCGTTGACTATGAGCAGATCATGCGCCTGCCAAACCTGAGTTTTTACGTGCGTCTGCCGGGCGAGTATCCGGTGGTCCGGCTGAAGCTGAAATACCGCGCCCTGAAGAAACGCCATGCCGGCCTGATAGAGCGCAATATCCGTGATGCCCTCAGCCCGGAACTGGAGAAGGTCATTCAGGAGAACGAACGGGCAGCAACGGCAGCAGGACTGACGTTCCCGACCGGAGATGAAGTGCTGGAGAAGGGAGATGAAACCATCCCGTCATCGGGCGGTGCAGTCGTGGTATCCGCAGGTGCCAAAGCAGCAACGCCTGAATCCATAAAAACGCCCGTGGACAAACCGATGGCTGCACCTGCCGCAGATCAGAAGCCAGCCCGGGTGGCGGTACCTGAACAGAAACGGGTACTGGCCATGGAGCCAGTCAAATCCGGTTCAGCGACAGTCGTGCCGGAAACGGCGACTGAAAATCACAGCCCGGTGACACCTCCTGTCACTGCAGAGAAAAAAGACAACGTTGTCTCTCTGCGACCATCTTCTCCTTCAGTTAATCGTCCTGCAGATATTGCTTCCCTTAATCCGGATATTCCTGCAGCGCTTCAAAAAATCAGGGCCAGAACCCAACAGGAAGAAGTACCTGAAACATCGCCAGCTGGCGCGCTGGGGATGCTGAAACGGCGGCTCAATACCGGAGCCACCTCTGGGGGGGCGGAAGATCAGCCCAGCGACAGTGCGGGCGAATCAATGAGCCTGGACATGAAGGTGACTGCACTGCCAGACGGCGGGCTGAGTCTCACGACGGCCGGTAACACCGTCACGCCGGAAAAACCGGATGAATCACACCGTACTCACCGCCGGCTGGCGCAGGAAGAAGAGAACATTTTACTTCACCGTGACGCGGACGACCCGGGTTACGACGAAAACGACCATCACTATTACGACAGAGAGCATGACCTATGATGTCAGTCGCCCCAGTAGCGTCAGCCGGCGAGGCTGCAGGCTACTACAGCAATTCCGATAACTACTATTTTCTGGGCAGCCTGCAGAGCCTCTGGATGGGGGAAGGTGCAAAAGAGCTGGGCCTTGAGGGCAATGTCCGTGGCGATGACCTGACGGCCGTGCTCGAGGGACGTCTGCCGGACGGCTCACGGCTTGGAAAGGAGGTTAACGGACAGCACGTCCACCGCCCCGGTCATGACCTGACCTTTTCCGCCCCCAAGAGCGTGTCCATTCTTGCACTCATCGGCAACGATAAAGAAATGGTGGAAGCACATAATCATGCCGTCCGCGTGGCGGCCGGCTATGTGGAGAAGCTCATCTCGGCCCGCGACACGAAAGACGGCGTTACGTCCATTGTACACACCGGCAAGATGGTGGCGGCCGCATATACGCATGATACCTCGCGCAATCTCGACCCGCAGCTGCACACCCATCTCCTGATTGCCAACATGACGGAGTATGCGGGCAAATGGAAAGCCCTGGCCACGGACTATATCCATAACGCCGGTTTTATCGAGACCGTCATGAAGCACCAGGTCACGCTCGGGAAAATCTATCGCAGCGCGCTGCGCGAGAGGGTTGAAGCGCTCGGCCATGAAGTGGAAGAAGTAGGCAAGCATGGCATGTGGGAGATCAAGGGCGTTCCGGAAGAAGTCAGGGACGAATATTCCTCACGGGGCAGGGAAATACAGGGGGCCGTGGGGGCTGAAGCCACGCTGCGCAGCCGGGATGTGGCCGCCAAAGACACCCGCAGGGCGAAAGTTGACCCTTCGCGGATGCGCCTGATGGAGCGCTGGCTGGGCCAGATGAAGGAGAAGGGATTTGACCTGAAGGCGTATCAGGAGAGCGTGGTGCCGCGTGATGCAGGTCTTCGTGAGACCGCGCCTCAGCCGGAGCGAGATCACCAGGC